>ENA-OQHA01000748-OQHA01000748.1-human-gut-metagenome-genome-assembly--contig:-NODE-748-length-15023-cov-3.571563_pt1 | contig 15023 bp, 18 predicted proteins | sample MGYA00242558_ERZ504707 | MGnify/ENA primary metagenome ERZ504707 (study PRJEB26092, sample SAMD00036197) | human gut metagenome | host: Homo sapiens | study: EMG produced TPA metagenomics assembly of...
TCCTTGCAAACCGGATCTTCATCCCAGCCATTTGCGAAAGCCCATAATACATTTCCTATTTTTCCAAAATGACTCTCTAACAACTTTTCGTCTGATTCCGCAAGTTGCCCGATTGTCCGGATTCCAAATTTTTGCAATTTCTTATTTGTCTGTCTTCCGACATAAAGCAAATCTGACGCTGGAAGCTGCCATATCCTGTCTTTATAATTTTCTCGATTAAACTCTGTGATTGCATCCGGCTTTTTATAATCTGAACCAAGTTTCGCATAAATCTTATTCCAGGAAATTCCAATACTCACTGTTACTCCAAGTTCGTATTTAATCCGATGGCTGATTTCTCTTGCAATCGTCATTCCGCTTCCTTTCAGATTTCTGCTGTCCGATACATCCAGCCAAGCTTCATCAATTCCATATGACTCGATCTTGTCCGTATACTCCGAATAGATTTCTCTTGCCATCTGTGAAAATCTCAAATACAAATCCATCCGTGGTGGTACAAATATGATTTCCGGACAAATCTGTTTTGCCTGCCATAATGCCATTCCGGTCTTTACACCTTTTTGCTTTGCAATATAATTTGCTGTCAATACAATTCCATGTCTGGCTTCCGGATTGCCACCGACTGCCAGAGGCATTCCGGCAAACTCCGGATGATGTAGCATTTCTACACTGGCATAGTCGGGTAAGAGAAGAGCATTACTGTCCTTCCCTCCCCTAAGAACCGTACGTGATAGTTTCCCATCATACGGCTCAAGCCTTATAAAGCCTATTGCTGCCACAATAAGCCGGTTGTATATCATTCGTATACAAATTTGAAATTGCTGTAGGATTTATTTTTGCGTTCAGCGAAGTATTCCATCCAAATTTCATCGTAGGGATTCGCTTCCGCTTTAATACGTGTAAAACGGGTAATGTTTGTGTCGGTTGCATATACTAATGCGAGATAATTATCCTCCGTCAGCTTTTCAGAGAAAGTCCAGCTACGGTTTCCGATTCTGTGGAAATATTTATCTCTTATCCATGCGGCTGGTTTGTTTTTATGTCTACGTCGGCACCATCTCCATAGCGCCTTGAATGTCTGCCAGTCCACATATCTAAATGCAACCGAAGATACGTTATACTTCTGAAAGTTCACCCATCCTCTGATAATAGGATTCAGGCATTTGATCAGATCGGATTGCTTGCCCGTTCGGAACTTCTTAATTGTTCCACGAATTTTACGCATAATTGATTTAACATTCTGTTTTGATGGTTTGGTAAGTAATTTATCCCCATATTTACGAATATTACAACCCAAAAAGTCAAATCCATCGTGTATGTTCGTAATAACTGTCTTTTCATCCGATAATTCTAATCCTCTTTCATGCATGAACTCTTTTACTAAAGGTAGTACCTCGTTTCTTAATAGTTCCTCTGATGCTCCTGTAATAATGAAATCATCTGCATAGCGCACCAGATTTACTTTTGGATTTATCTGTCTACCTTTCGACCAATACCGTTTGAACTTATTCTTCAATAATCTTTCTAATCCGTCCAATACATAATTACACAGCGTCGGTGAATAGTACCTCCCTGTGGTGTTCCTTGGTCAGTAGCATTGAGTTTTCCCTTTTCCACAAATCCAGCTTTAAGAAATTTGTGCAAAATTTCTTTGTCCATAGGGATATTCTTTTGCATCCATTCATGATTTATGTTATCGAAACATCCTTTTATGTCACCTTCCAACACCCATTCTGGTGCTGTTTTTCGAGCCAAGTCGACAAAACATTGCTCTATAGCGTCTTGAACACATCTGTTGGGTCTGAATCCGTATGAAGTGCCGTCTGCCAGAGTTTCTGTGACTGGTTCCAGTGCCATTTTGTGTAATGTTTGCATTGCCCTATCTTTCATTGTAGGAATACTCAGTGGTCTCTTTTTTCCATTTTTCTTTGGAATGTAGATTCGTCTGAGCGGTTGAGGTTGGTATCCTCTTCTCTGAAGTGTGAATATGGCGTTAAATTTGTCCTCATTACTTATCCAACACACGCCATCTACTCCAGGTGTTCTTTTACCCTTGTTTTCTGTTACTCTTTTTACAGCAATTGCTTTTGCATAAAACGAATGAGTCAGAGTCCATTGTAAGGATTTGATTTTTCCTACTCTGTTCTCCTTTACAGCCTTTGCAATACGCATCTGCAGTTTCTTAACCTCATATTCAGCTGTTCCAAAATCAATATCCTTCCAGCTCTTAATGTGATTTGAAGATGCACACGATTTCTCGTACATTTGCATTTCTCCTTTCAGAAATTCTGCTAATTCTCTTGCAACATAAGACCAGACGGAAGTCTGCCCCCTTTCGGGTGAGTATATTCTCTATCCTTCTCATTACAAGAAGGCATTCGCTTTCTCCGTCCTCCTTACCCGCACATCTATCGGTTTCCCTTACGGGTTACTTTCCGTATCTTTATGGAGATATACGGGCTTACCTTGTTCCACTACATTTATGCTGGTAGATTAGGCTCCACCTTTCTGCCGACGGTTCTATAGTCCGTGTGGTGGCTGTTTCAACCCCCAACCAAACCGCATTCCCATTTTGGGCCAGGCCCAGCAACCTTTGGCCTGTTCGCGCATAACGGCATTTACCAGTGATTCAGATATCTTAGCCATTCTATCCCAGTCATCATCTCAAGTCAGTGTTGCTCTTACTTGTTCTTATCCTCACGGAATCAGTTCTACATCTCTGTAAAGATGATTTTTCATATCTCGTTTCCTCATAGCAGTTACCCGCTACTTTGTAGATATTAGACTCAACTGACGGAACAGCAGGTCTTACACCTTACGGTAAGACAATAAATGTAGTGACTTTCAAGTCACACAATACAGTTCATATCACTATGCAGGATCACACGCTCACTCAAACTTTTCACCTCCCAGCTGTTTCCTTCAACATGATGTCTTATCAATTTCTGTATGTTTAGTATATATCGACATTCCGGAGATAGTCAAGTGACATCTTGGTTGTATTTTCTCCATTTTGGAGATTATTGTTGATTTTATTTTTAACATACGGTATAATGCATATAGAAAATTCAAATAGAAATGAGGTGAACAAATGCGTGATTTCGGGGAAATATTAGCAGAAAATAGAAAAAAGAAAGGATACTCTCAATCAGATCTGGTAGACCTGCTTTCTCAGGAAGGTATTCAGGTCACTACAAAAGCAATCTCCAAATGGGAGACCAATGCACGAGAACCAGCTTTACATGTTTTCCTGACACTTTGCCAGTTACTTGATATCGAAGATATATATGAATCCTTCTTTGGAGAAAATCCATATAACATTATGAGTGGATTGAATGAAGAAGGCAGAAATAAATTGATTGAATTTGCTGATATTTTAAAAGCTTCTAAAAAGTTTTCTCCACTATCTGCAAAGATTATCCCATTCCATCATCCTGTAGAAATTACCTGGGAACCAGTTTCTGCTGGTACTGGAAATTACCTGGAAGATTCTGTAAAAGAAACCTATGACGTAGGACATCTTGCTCCTGAGCAGACTGACTTTGGTGTACGGATCTCCGGTGATAGTATGGAGCCACTTTATCATACAGATGATGTTGCATGGATTCAGAAAAAAGATTCTCTTGCTAATGGTGAAATTGGAATCTTCTATCTCAACGGCAATACTTACATCAAGGAATTACACGATGAGCCAGATGGTGTTTATCTGATCTCTTTAAATCAAAAATATCGTCCTATCCAGGTTTTGGAATCTGACTCTTTTAAAATTTTTGGAAAAGTAATCGGGAAATGCAAAGGTGCAGAAATTCCGGGATTTCATTAGATTTCAACAGCAGGTTCATGATCCTGCTGATAACAATAAGCAAAGGAAGTGATTGAATGGCAATCAATAATACATTAAAAGATATTCGTGAAGAACGGAATCTCATTCAAGCAGATTTGGCTGAAGCCATAGGTTCCTGCAGCCAGACTATAGGCCGCATCGAACGTGGAGAACGTAATCCCTCTCTTGAGATTGCAATCCGGCTGGCCCATTACCTGAAAGTGCCTGTAGAAGATATTTTTCAAGTTGAAGACTGAAGCATAACAGCCGAAAAACCGAGGAGTAAAATCCCCGGTTTCCCTTTTGCTCAAAAATCACTGTAAACCACTTACATTTTCTTCTTTTCTGCCTGCTCCATCAATCAGGTCATAACTCATATCCAAAAAGTCCAGTATCTTTGCTTCACTGACCGAACCATCCAGTAAAATCGTAATCCAGTGCCGCTTGTTCATATGGTATCCAGGTAAAAATCCATAAGTCTGAATAATCATGCTGGTCATTTCTGGATCGCACTTTACATCCATGATGTCAACCAGATCATTTCCCTCTAATCCCAGTTTCGATTTTTCAACCGTCATGATCACTGCATACCATTTCCCATTCTTATGTCGAAGTACTGCACTGTCCGGTAGTTTACTCCATAAATATTCCGGAATCGTGCCATACTGTTTCTGCACATATTCAAAAATTTCTTCTTTCTTCACAATCTATTCAACTCCTGATTCTTCTGATATCCTGCCCCTAATCATACCACATTTTTGTATGCCATACTACCTGCCAAATTCTTTTGCATTTCTCTTATTCTTCTGACTTTAGCTAATAGAGGGGTAAAACAGCAAGGACAGGAAGTGAGGATACACTTCCTGGAAATCCCAATAGGGAACCCTGCCCTAAATTGAAAAAAGCTGAAAGCAACGATACTACTACCTTCTCAGAAAGGAGAACACGCCAATGGCTGAAAGAAAGAGAAGCAAAGAAATCCATTTCTATGTCACAGAAGAAGAACGGAAGCTTATCCGCAGAAAGATGATTGAATCAAAGACCAAAAACATGGGAGCTTATCTTCGTAAAATGGCAATCGACGGTTACATCGTCAACACCGATACTACTCCACTGAAGAAACAGTATGAGGAAATGCATAAGATTGGTGTGAATATTAATCAGATTGCGAAAAAAGTAAACAGCACCGGAGATCTATATCCGGAAGAAATGCAAGAATTGAAAGAGATGGTGAAAGAATTATGGCGTATCTTAAGATCTTCCCCATTAAAGTAACAGACAAGAAAGCTCTGGACTATATTACGAATCCTGATAAGACTGATGAAAAACTGTTAGTTTCCAGTTTTGGCTGTTCCCCGGAAACTGCAGATCTTGAATTTTCTATGACAAGAGAAATGGCAAAAAAGAATGGAATGGACAAAGGTGATAACCTGGCATTTCATCTGATCCAGTCCTTCAAACCTGGAGAAGTTGATGCTGAAACTGCCCATCGCTTAGGCCAACAATTTGCAGACGAAGTACTGAAAGAAAAATATGAATACGTGATCAGTACCCATGTTGATAAAAACCACATTCACAACCACATCATCTTTAATGCTGCCAGCTTCGTTGACCATCACAAGTATGTTTCCAATAAGCGGAGCTACCATAAGCTCTGCAGAATCAGCAATCGTATCTGCCATGAAAATGGACTCGCCACCAGTATGCCAACCGGAGAAAAAGGTAAAAGCTATAAAGAAAACATGGAATACCATCGTGGGACTAGCTGGAAAGCCAAGCTGCGTGTTGCGTTGATAAGGCAATCTGGACTTCCATCAACTATGAGGAATTTCTGCAAAAGATGCAGTTAGCAGGATATGAAGTTCGACAGGGAAAACATCTATCCTTCCGTGCACCGGAGCAGAAAAACTTCACTTATATGAAATCTCTCGGAAGCTATTATTCAGAAGAAAATGTCCGCATTCGCCTGGCTAAAAATCGTAGCAAAGTGAAAATTCCAAAGCATCTGTCCAGAGAAGCTCGCCTGTATGTCAATATTTCCACGTATGTTACGACTGGCAATCGTGAAGGATTTGAACGATGGGCAAAACTCAATAATCTGAAAGAGGCTGCTCGTACCTTCAACTATCTTTCCGAAAATAACCTGCTGAATTATGAAGATTTCCAGCAGCATCTTTCTGATGTTAATGCTTCTGTTAAAGCGGCTGAGCAGAGAATAACGCAAATCAACAATGATCTGAGCACGCAGAAAGTCATTCAAAAACACTGTGATTCTTACCGGCTCTGTCGTAAAGTGATTGAAGATTGCAAATCTGCTAAAAATCCAAAAGCATACCGGACCAAACATCAGGCAGAATACCAACTCCACGATTCACTAAAAAAAGAGCTTCAGAATCTCGGTGTTACCAAAATCCCAAGCTCTAATAAAATCCAGAAGCAAATTGAAAATCTTGAATCTGAACAGGCTGCTACTATCCGGGAAAAACAGGAATTGCAGAAAAAACAAAAGACACTGGAGATCATTAGACAGAATTTCACTGCACTACTCGATGCTCCCACATTTCGTGAATCTATTGAAAACAAACGAGAAAACAGCTTATAAATGTTTGAGGTGTCCTATAATTTGACACCTCACTACATCTTGCCTGTCCTAATAGACTGAATAAGTTTTTGAATAAATCTCGATAATTTGCAGATGAATATTCACTCACTTTTTATCTACTCTAACAAATTCTTGTTTTCTCCATTCATATATTTCAAAATAATCATTGATTCTTTCTTTTTCTAATTTATCAAAAATCGAAACTATCATAAAGAATTTTAAATATTCTGCTATGATAGTTTCGATTATGTTATCTACAGAGTACTATACAGTTAAACAAAAGTGTACCTCTTAACTCAAATTACATAGGCCCACTTCCTTATTTGTTCGGTTTTTATATTATAAATATGCAGCATCATAATATGTAACCATTTTGCATAAAATAGTCTCTATTGTATCTTTATATGTATTCAATACAGTATCATCATCTTTTGATAAATCATTGTATTCTATTGTTTTGTTAGTCGCTATCGTTCCTGTAATTTGATGATCCAAGCCATAGTCTATATTAAAAGTGTATTGTTGCTCATCATAATTCAAAAGAATATTACAAGAGAACTTCTCATTTCTATATGTTGAAGTAATCTGTTGAAGATTAAATCCGAATTTCATAAATGGTAATTTTTGATTTGGCAACTCATATATTATATCTTCATCGTACAGTACATAGAGTCCATTTTCCAACTCAAATCCCAAACTTTTAACATTAGAAACAAAGCCTTCCTCTTTTCTCACTGCATTTATTTTCCAAATCCCCAAAACAGCTACATAAACACATCCTATAATACAGAAAATCGGTAATATTCTTTTTAAAGTACGAAAAATTTTTTGTGTCATATCTATTTTGCTTACAAATTTATGATCCTCATTTAATAATGAATCCAGCGAGAAATTATATGTATTACAAATAGTTATGAGCAGCTGTAAATCAGGCATACTTTTTTCATTTTCCCAACTTGAAACAGTCTGCCTTGTAACACCAAATTTATTAGCATACTCCTCTTGCGTCATATTATTATCTTGCCTTGTTTTCTTAATCATTTCTGCTATGGTCATTGAACTTGTTTTTTACCTCCCGTTAATTATCATAATCTCTCGGAATCTTTAGCTCAGTAAAATCAAGGCTTGCAGATTCCTTTTTTATTAAAATCCCCCACTTTTTTGCCCAAAAAGTCTTGACAAATCGCTCAAAATTTGCAGCGAAGCCGATTGAATATATTTTATTTTCATCGACTGGAGGGCGATTTTTATGTCACCTGTTAATTCCGGCGGTCATACCGCCTATCAAACTTTTGTACTCGAAAACCTTCGTAAATATTATCCGGATCCCACTGTTTTTGCTAAATCAACATGGGACATCATCGAACGTTTCTGGAATCTCGATCTTTCTTATACCGATGAACTGCTCCGCAGCAAATACTCTGTCTTTGGTCCAAAACCAAGGACTCCTTCCTGTATGCAACGTTCTTATCTTCTTTCCATTGATTTTAAAGTCCATTCCCTTACCGATTGGGCTGCTCAATTGAAGATAAATCCACTCTATGCAATCCTCAGCGGATTCCAGTTTGGTGATACTCCCGGTGTCGGCACTTTCTATGACTTCCTTGACAGGCTTTGGGATTCTGATTCTGATAATCTTTCTCCTCATATCCATCCTATAAAAAAGAAGAAGGTCAAAAAACCAAAACAAAAAGGCGATAAGGCAGAACCCATTGAAAAAGTCACAGTTGAACAACTTTTCCAATCTATGGAATATTCTTCTTTTTCCATAGATGAACAGCCTTATACTTCTCTTTTCAAGATTTATGATCATGAATTTTTATCGGTCTCCATATCCAAAGGATTGATTGATATCTCCAATCTTTCCATTGCCGGCGATGGAATGCCTGTTACAACATCTGCACGCGAACGGAAGCACCGTATTTGCGAATGTTCCAAAAATAGAATTACTTCCTGTCATTGTGACCGTTACTTTTCCCAGCCTGACTGTGACATCGGTTATGATTCTTCCAGAGAATGCTTTTACCATGGCTACCACTTATATATATTGGTTGCAGCGAACTCAGAAAGCGACCTGCCTTTATTTCCTTTATTCACTCCTGCATCAAAGCATGATTCTCATGGGTTTTTGGAAGCTTACTTTCGTTTCAAAGCTTTTCTTCCTGATTTTCATGTCAGAAAATGGCTTTTAGATTCCGCTCATGATGCCATGTCTTATTACTTATACTGTCGCAAGAATGATATTCAGCCTTTCATTGATTTAAACGAAAAGCGGGGAATCAGCAAGAAATACAAAGATGATTTTACCATTGGAAAAGATGGTGTCCCTATCTGCAAAGCAGGACGAAAAATGAATCATGACGGTTCTGAGCCTTCAAAGACATGGTTAAAATTCCGTTGTCCGCTTGCCAGCCGTAAATACGGATGTTCTTGTAGCACTCCCTGCTCAGACTCCAAATATGGGAGAACCGTTCATTTTGCAATGAAAGATAATCCAAGACTGATCAATTTTCCGCCTCGTGACAGTGAAGAATGGAAACTGGAATACAATGCCAGGACTTCGGCTGAACGTTCGAATAAACGTGAAAAAATAGACTTTCAATTAGAAAGCGGCAGACACCGCTCAACTAAGATGTGGTACTGCCGCCTGTATCACATCCTCATGCTTCAACATTTGGATGTCTGGGATTTGCCCTTTGAATCCACCCTAGCAAAGTTGATTTTAAATGTGGCATAATCCTTTGATCATTATACACTATTTTTCAGGCATGGCGACAGTTATGTCTATTTTCCATGTTCTTTTTTCTGTTTCGAATCATATTTACTTTTCAAAGTACACATTTCGGCTGTTACCGATAATAATCACTCAGGATTCCGAGAGATTATTATCTGATTATATTCTAAGTTATTTTCTAATAAATGTGAATGCTTATTTTTATGTAGCTTTCCAGTACTATCAATAAATAAAACTATATCATTATCATTTAGCAGATTTGCGTTATGCGAAATAATTATACATGTTTGTTCCAGGAGTTTTTTTCTTATATAATCTATTATAAGATTCTCACTTTCAAAATCCAAATGACAGGTTGCCTCGTCAAATATATATATTGGAACATTTCGCATCATAGCTCTAGCAAGAGCAACCCGCTGTTTTTCACCACCGGACAAATTAGTGCCATTCTCCGATAAATAGCTATCTAAACTAAGAGATCTGGAACTCATCATTTGACTAATTCCCATTGCCTCAATAACTTCATCGAATAATAGTTGGTTACAATCCTTTTCCCACATTAAAATATTTTCTTGAATTGAACCTGAAAATATTTCGGATTCCTGAGATAAATATAGGACTTGTTTTGATAAATCAGAAATGTTTAAATTTCTGTCATTCCCCCATATGATTTCCCCTTTATTATATTTTACCAATCCAGCGATTGTTTTTGCTAATGTTGATTTTCCGCACCCACTAGAGCCCATCAAAAAACTTTTCACCTGGTTCTATGGTAAAAGAAATATTTTTTAATATAGGAATATCATAGCCATATGCAATATCCAAGTTATCTACACATATTTTTCCACTAATTTCATTATTGCTTTCTGAAATTTCTGTAGATTTATTATATGCAAATATATCTTCTATTCTAAGGAACGTAAGTATTGTTTCTTGCAAAGATGGTAGAATGCCAAGTAAATTTTTAACCGGAGATAGGAAAAGCCTATAAAACTTTCAAATGCAAGTAGCGTACCTAACGACATATTACCTGCAATAACTGAATAAATTCCATATGCTAAGATTATCAACATAACCATATGTTCTATTGCCCTTAAAGTTTCCCCTAAAATTATGGATAATTTGCTTAAAATATACTCTTGATTTTTTACAAATTTAATTTCCTTTCTCATTTTCTTCATATAATTGCTGTTTTCAAAACTCTTTAAAGACATTAAATTCTCGATTGTTTCTTTTATGTGTGTTATTAACAAAGATTCTTTGTCCATAATAGTTTTACTTAATTTAAAGAGTTTTTGTTTAGAAATAACAAATGAAATTATATAAGCAGCAACTATAACCAAGACCAAATAGAACATAATAGGACTAATACCTATTAAAATAATTGCTCCGGCAATCAAAGAAATACATTCCAAAACTACAGAAGAAAATACGGAGGACATAGTTTCAACAACTACAGATAATCTATAATATCTATCCAGAACACCTCCACTTGTATAATCGTCCTTTTTTTGAATAGAAATATTTAATAATGATTCCACAAATTGATTTTGAAGTGTAATTTCCAGCTCCATTTTTAAGTAAGCAATAAGTTTTCCTTTTACTATAGACAAGATACTTACAAGTAAATAGCATCCCCCCATCACTAAAAAAAAGATTTTAATTGTGGTGTAAATGTCGGAATGCCTATTTCAATTTGATCAATTATATTCTTATATAAAAAGGTTGTAATTACACTAATTGCCATAAGTATAACCGAAAATATCACTAATAAAGCAAGGAGCTTTTTCTGTTGAAATAGAGCTGTCCAACATACTGACTTTTTAGGTAGCACCACTCTATCTATTTCTAAAATCTCCGTAATAATTATAGCATAACTTGACCATATTAAATCAAAATATTCTTTTGTAATAATACGTTTTCCTTTATTCGGATCCCATAAAAAAACCTTACTATTATTTGTCTTATACAGTACGACATAGTGATATTCATCATCTTCATTTATCATAATAATAATAGGCTTTTTCTCTTCAGATAATAAAGAATACAACTCTATATTAGTGCCTTCAACCGCCAACGATTTCATCCCGATAGTACGAAACACTTCTGTTATTCCGTATAGGCTTAATCCATCATTACCAAGAAATATATTTTTTCTGAGTGCTGTTTCATCGACACAAATTTTTAAAAACTTGCATATAGTTAGTATACATGCTAATCCACAATCATTTTCATCATGTTGTAAACAACCTCTCATATTACTTTCCTTCTTTCTAAATACAGAGAGGGTTGGATATCCAACCTCTCTGTATTTGCTTATTGCGGTTACTGACAACTACTCTTTTCACAGTAGAACACACTAACCTTATCTGCATGAGCTGGATATTTCGCTACATGAGCATCAGCTGCTGCTCCGGCTGCTGCATAAGAACTATATGCTTTACTTGTCAAATTAGCCCAATCTCTACAGATCCAATGATAGTGTCCCTTGCCCGCTCTAATTTCCTGTGCTTTCTCAACTGTTAATGCTTTCATACCTTTGTCTCCTTTCTTCGAAGTTTGATACGTACAACTATTACATCTTCAAGATAAACTATTTTCCATAATTACTCAAGCAAATAACCCCTTACATCCATGTCAAATAGGCTTTACATCCGCTTATTCCCCACATTTTCTATGACAAGTAAAGATAAATACTTTCTTTTTATGATTCCTATATTTATCTCTATGCCTATCCGCAACTTTACCTACTTCTGATAGGCTGCAGTAATATGGCTTACTGATAAAGTTAAGTTTGTCAAAACATACCCAATGAAAATGAGCATTACCTGCTCGAAGTTCTCTTGCTTTCTCTGCGCTTATAACTTTCATATGATTACCTCCCTTAAAAATATTTTTATTAATTTAAATATAACCCCTGCACTAAAATAGAGAAAGAAAAACCTTCTTTACATTATGTAAAATCACTCTTTTATCCTTATTATCTACAATGTAAATACTTCTTTGCTTTACTTTTTATGCTTTTCGCCATCATAATATAGTCAAAGGAGGGAGTTATATGATATTAAAACTTATGATTGTAGAAATCAAACGGTATCTAAGATCTTTATATTATCTGGTCGTACTATTTATTCTATTTTTGATTCACATGCTTGGCCTAAAAGGAGGTGTGCCATTTTTATTTTGGGGAGATGATTTTTTAGAGAATGTAAATTTTATCTGTATAGTTCTTTCCCTTTTAATGTCAGTCTATATTTGTGATGAGTTTTCTTATGGTACAGTACAAAATAAACTTTATTTAGGGTACAAAAAAAGCCAAATTTATATAGCGGAAGTAATTGCTTGCAGCGTATGTGGAAGCAGCCTTGTATTACTTGATTCTTTATTTTATCTATTAGGTTGCTTTCTTAGGAAACAGGAACTTACTCATTCATTCTCATATATTATGACTAATACTCTGATTTTTATGATTACAATTGGTTCTGTTTCTGTTATTATTTGTAGTTTTAGTTTACTTGCGAAGAAACGTTTGATAACGCAGTTCTTACTTGTATTCTTTGCCATATTTCTTATAAATAGTGGTCGGAAAACCCTTGCTACATTAACAGACTACGAAAGTGTATTTGTAGAAATAAATGAGGAAAACGATCCCGCGTCAAAAGATTTAATAGAAAGTTTTACAGAAGAACTAAACGCTACTTATCGGACACAATTAAATATGAAGATTACCTTATCCCCATATGCTCAATGTAACTTTTCTTCATATATAACCACAGAACGGCCAGAGGATAAGCCAAAACAATCATTTCTATTTAAAAATCGTGACTATCATATAGACTTTGTGATTGCTGATGTCATTCTTTCACTGTTCATCATTTTAGTAAGTGTAAATATATTTAAAAAGCAAAATATTTAAAGGAGGAGCCTTATGAATTACATTGTAACAACAACCAATATTACAAAACAATACAAGGATACAACTGCATTGAATAACGTATCTATTCATATTCCTAGAGGTTCTATTTACGGATTAGTCGGGAATAATGGTGCTGGAAAAACAACTCTTATGAGACTATTATTAGGATTACAAAACCCTACCTCTGGTCAGATAAAAATCGCTGACAACATAAAAACGGGAGCTATATTAGAAACTCCTGCAGTATATCCGTATTGGTCTGCCAAACGAAACTTGAAATATCAGCTATCCTTGATAAAAAATCCAAAGTACAGTGTTTCTGAATTACTTAAAATAGTAGGATTAAAAGATACACGTAAACCACTTATACAGTATTCCCTTGGTATGAAACAACGTTTAGGGCTTGCATTAGCTCTTGCTAATCAACCGGATTTATTATTCCTTGATGAACCATTAAATGGCTTAGATCCTTCCGGGATACGTCAAATTAGAGATTTAATTAAATCCTTGAGTGAAGACCACGGAGTAACTATAGTAATTTCAAGTCATATTCTTGATGAATTACAAAAAATTGTCACTCATATAGGATTTCTGAAAGACGGAATTTTAATTCATGAATGTAAAAATAGTGAAATAACAGAAGAATCATTAGAAGAATTCTATTTCGATGAATTTGAACAGTAAGGAGGAATGGTTCATGAATAAATTATTACGTGTCGAATTATCACGAAGACTAACTTCTATAATATACATTGGTGAAATTATACTATTATTAGTTTATAATTTTTAGAGATATCTGGATCAACGTATGGTTTTGAAGTTAATATACCATATTTCCTTTTTAATAAAACTACATTAATATGTATATTTATTTCAATAAATGTGTCTCTAAAACTTAGTCAAGAGTTAGACAATAGAACTATTAACAACAAATTATTTTGTGGTTATAATAAATCGACATTTTACAAAACAGAACTCCTCGTTGGAATCATAGAAGGAACACTTTTGCTCTTAGCTGATACAATATCAGTAATATTACTTGGAATATTCCAGAATTATGAGTTAAATATATCTTACATTGATTTATTTATTAATTTTATAATAGTCCTTATAATCATCTCAACTGTGGCAATAATTTCAACAATACTCTCCGTTCTAATAAATAATAGAATTTTTTCTATATTTATTGTAATCGGTTTAACCCTTCTGCTTTTATATGGTGGAAAAGAAACAGTGCATACTCTAAATCAGCCAGTACAAACCACTCTATTTAGTATCGATGGGGAATTACGAGATAATCCGCTTTATGCTGAGGGCGCAGAAAGAACCATACACAATATACATCTATTTTCTTCTCCATATGCACAAGCAAATTATGTGCCTTATTTGCTGCATGAAGAAAAACAAGAAAAGTTTGATAATTCATTGATTCTAAAGAACAGTCCTTATCACCTGGAATTTCTAATAACTGATATATTAGGAGGGATATTTTTATATCTCCTAGGAAGTTATTTATTTAATAAACGCAATCTACAATGAGATTGCACATTTTAAATTTGCAAAATCAGAATATTGGACACAAGCCTATGTTGCGGAATTAGTAGACCGTGACTCCCATACCATTATGAATATTGAGAACACAGGTCAATATCCCAGCTTCAACCTTTTTGTTAAACTCATTACTATGTTTGACGTTTCAGTTGACCAGTTTATTCATGCGGACGGAGGGGCAAGGTCAAGCTCTTGCAGAAAGCACATTGATGTGCTTCTAAACTCCATAAATGAAAAAGAGCTTGTCGTGATAGAAGCCACAGCCGAAGCATTAAGAAAGCCAGAGAAACGGAGGTTCCAGAATAAGGGCCTCTGTTTTTTTGCGCCATTTTAGGGGCTGCCGCTAAGTGGCAAGCAATGCCTCTGTGGCCACAAGTGGCACAAAGGCGGCTTGTTG
>ENA-OQHA01000751-OQHA01000751.1-human-gut-metagenome-genome-assembly--contig:-NODE-751-length-14983-cov-2.602046_pt1 | contig 14983 bp, 18 predicted proteins | sample MGYA00242558_ERZ504707 | MGnify/ENA primary metagenome ERZ504707 (study PRJEB26092, sample SAMD00036197) | human gut metagenome | host: Homo sapiens | study: EMG produced TPA metagenomics assembly of...
GTTTTTACAACCATATACAACGCCGCACGGAACCGTTCCTTTTGACAAGATAGAGCTTGTACATTACGAGCCTGCTATCCGGGAAGGAATCAGCCAGGAAGATAAAGAGATAAATGATATTATATCGAATCCGGAAAAACCGACATTCAAAAATACAATACTGGCACTGGAACAGTCGGGCAAGTTACTGGATCAGGTAACTACAGTGATGTTTAATCTGATGAGTGCTGAAACCTGCAATGAACTGGATGAAATTGCAGAGAAAATGATGCCTTTACTTTCGGAGCACAGCAACAATATCAGCTTAAATGAAAAACTCTTTGAACGCGTAAAGCAGGTTTACGAAGACAGAAAGAACCTGAAGCTTACTCCGGAAGAATTGCGACTGCTTGAAAAGACATACGACTTTGTACGAAACGGAGCTAACCTGTCAGAAGAAGATAAAGTAACATTCAGAAAAATAAGTACAGAGTTAAGTTCACTGACTCTGCGTTTCTCACAAAACCATTTGAAAGAAACAAATAGCTACGAGTTGCTTTTAGATTCTGAAGAGCAGTTGAAAGGACTCCCTGAAAGTATTATAGAAGCTGCGGCTCATACAGCAAAAGAAAAAGGGAAAAATGGCTGGATAATTACCCTGCAAGCACCCAGCTATGTTCCTTTCATGAAATATTGTGAGAACCGCGAATTGCGCCGTAAACTGTATATGGCTTACAATACCCAATGTATACACGACAATGAGCAGAACAATGAGGATGTTGTAAACAATTGGTAAATCTGCGCATGCAGCTAGCACAGCTCTCGGATTTAAGAATTATGCAGACTACGCACTTCGCAAACGTATGGCAGAAAACAGTGAGCGAGTATATCAGTTACTCGATCAGCTGCTGGAAGCATATACGCCAACCGCCCGAGAAGAAGTGAAAGAAATTGAAGCGCTTGCACAACGTACAGAAGGAAAAGACTTCCAGCTGATGCCGTGGGATTTTTCATATTATGCAGAAAAACTGAAAAATGAGAAATTCAATCTCGACGAGGAAGCACTTCGCCCCTACTTTGAGTTAAGCAGGGTCAAGGAAGGTGTATTCGGACTGGCAACCCGCCTATATGGTATTTCATTTAAAGAGAATAAAGACATCCCGGTATATCATCCGGACGTAAAGGCTTATGAAGTATATGATAAAGACGGCAGTTATCTGGCTGTTCTGTATACTGATTTCCATCCGCGTGCGGGAAAGCGCTCTGGAGCATGGATGACAAGCTACAAAGAGCAATGGATAGAAGCAAACGGAACCAACAGTCGTCCTCATGTTTCTGTAACCATGAACTTACCAAACCGACAGCCAATAAGCCTGCATTGCTCACTTTTTCGGAAGTAAATACATTCCTTCACGAATTCGGACATGCGCTGCATGGTATATTCGCCAACACTCGCTTTAAAAGCATGAGTGGGACAAATGTCTACTGGGACTTCGTAGAACTGCCTTCGCAAATAATGGAAAACTTGCCATTGAAAAGATTTCTTAATACATTTGCACGTCATTATCAGACAAACGAATCTATCCGGAAGAATTGTTGCAACGGATTATAGATGCTTCAAACTTAATGTTGCTTACGCTTGTCTGCGACAAATCAGTTTCGGATTACTGGATATGGCTTGGTACACCCGGATAAGGTGTTCGACGGTGATGTTCGTGAATATGAACGTGAAGCATGGAAACGCACGCAATTATTACCTCCGGTAAAGGAAACATGCATGACCGTACAATTCGGACATATCATGTCGGGAGGATATTCTGCCGGATATTATAGCTATAAATGGGCTGAAGTGCTTGATGCCGATGCTTTCTCTGTTTTCAAGGAGAAAGGAATATTCAATCAGGATGTTGCCCAATCGTTCCGGGACAATATTTTATCAAAAGGAGGAACTGAACACCCGATGACTCTTTACAAACGATTCCGGGGACAAGAACCGACCATTCACGCATTACTAAAACGAAATGGAATAAAATGAAGCTAGATATAAGAAAATATATACGCTGTCTGCTATTTGTACTGCCTTTCTTGTTGGGCAGTTGCAATCAGGAAGATGACATAAATGAAATTTTTGTCAGTGGCCAGTGGCAACTGGTAAATTATTATACAGGCATAGACTGGAATAATTATAATGCCAATGCCAAACCTACATATACCAAGCCTGAAGATTTGAAAGTAATAAACGCTTTCAGCATTATGTTCAACGACGACGGAACGGTTCAGGGCAATATCGAGAATGGTACGTATAGCGGTAAATGGCAGGCCAATGCCAAAGACCGTTCTATCAGAATTACTCAGATAGAATGTACGGTAAGTCTTTCTGGAAAGAACAAAGAATTTATAGATAAACTGAAAAACGTTCAATTTTATCAAGGCGACAATATCATGTTGCGCCTTGCACCCAATGAACGTACCACATGTATGCAATTCAGACATTAATATATTATGTTATGGAAAATACGGAAAACAAACAAGAGATTCTTGACAAGCGCTATATGCAAATGGCTACTATCTGGTCGGAAAACTCATACTGTAACCGGCGAAAAGTAGGTGCCTTGATAGTAAAGAACAAAATGATTATTTCTGACGGATACAATGGTACTCCGGCGGGATTTGAAAACGTGTGTGAAGATGAACATGGCATCACTAAGCCTTATGTACTGCATGCAGAAGCCAATGCTATCACAAAAATAGCAAGATCGAACAACAGCAGTGAGGGAGCAACCCTTTATGTCACAGCATCTCCTTGCATAGAATGTGCCAAGCTTATTATCCAAGCTGGAATAAAGCGTGTGGTTTTTGCTGAAAAATATCGGCTGGAAGATGGATTGGAACTCCTAAAACGTGCAAATATAGAACTAGTTTATTTAACTCCTAACGAATAAAAGATATGAGTAGTAACAAGAATCGACTAATGCCTTTCCTACTGGCTATCTGTCTTGTAGCTGGTATCCTGATAGGAACGTTTTATACGAATCATTTTTCTGGCAACAAGCTGGGAATCATCAATACATCTTCTAATAAACTGAATGCCCTGCTGCATATAATCGATGAACAATATGTAGATACTGTAAGTATGTTCAATCTGGTAGAAGAAGCCATGCCGCAAATCCTTGCCGAGCTGGACCCGCATTCATCATATATTCCGGCAAAAGACCTGGAAGCTGTTAATTCGGATCTGAAAGGAAGTTTCAGTGGTATCGGAGTTCAGTTTACGATACAAGATGATACGATTCATATTAACAGTGTAATTCAAGGTGGTCCGTCTGAAAAAGTCGGCCTTCTTGCCGGCGACCGTATCGTAGAGGTAGACGATTCTAGCTTCGTAGGAAAAATAGTGACCAATTCGGAAGCCATGCGTCGTCTAAAAGGCGAAAAAGGAAGTAAAGTCAAATTAGGTATATACCGACCGGGAGAAAAAGAAATTCTTCATTTCACCGTGGTACGTGGAGATATACCTGTGAAAAGTATTGATGCAGCTTACATGATTAATGACAAATTCGGATACGTCAAAGTCAACAAATTCGGTGAGACAACCTATCCGGAGCTGCTGGTTGCATTAGCACAATTGTCTCAGGCAAACTGCAAAGGTATGATTATAGACCTTCGTGGAAACACTGGAGGATATATGCAGCTGCCATTCAGATGGTAAATGAATTCTTGCCGAACAATAAACTTATTGTATATACGGAAGGAAGAAAGTCGCCACGTGAAAATTATACTTCAAACGGAACAGGAAGCAGCCAGACTATGCCACTTATTGTCTTAATGGACGAAGGATCTGCATCGGCCAGCGAGATTTTTGCCGGAGCAATTCAAGATAATGACCGAGGAACCATTATCGGCCGCCGTTCTTTTGGAAAAGGTCTTGTACAGCAGCCTATCGAATTCAGCGACGGTTCTGCTATCCGATTGACTATCGCACGTTATTATACACCTTCCGGACGTTGTATTCAGAAGCCTTATGAAAAAGGAAATGATGCAGAATACGAAATGGACATTATCACCCGTTACGAACATGGAGAATTTTTCTCAGCCGACAGTATCAAGCAGAATATAAAAGAAATTTACCATACAAGCTTAGGACGAACGGTATATGGAGGTGGTGGTATCATGCCGGATATTTTTGTTCCGCAAGATACAACAGGTATGACTTCATATTACAGAATGGCTGCTACACGCGGCTTAATTATCCGTTATACGCTCGACTATACAGATAAAAACCGTAACAAGCTTAAAGAGTATGATACTCCCCAAAAGATGGAGCTTATTTAAAAACTCAAAATCTGTTAGAGAAGTTCGCTGAATATGCAGAGAAGAAAGGACTAAAACGTCGGAATATCCTGATGTATAAATCGAAACAGCTGTTCGAAGAAAGCTTATATGGAAACATCATTTACAACATGTTAGGCATAGAGGCATACATCACTTATTCAAACTTGACAGATAAGACTGTACAAAAGGCTCTTGAAGTACTGGAAAAAGGAGAATCATTCCCTCAAGCTCCAGAAAAAACTTCAGAAAAATAAACGAAGCGTCTTAATTCAACGAATATTCAAAGAATAAGAGAGTATGTCAAAACTCAAGTTCCATAAAAAGGAATTTAAAGTCTGAAACTTGACTACTTATTTACAATAAAAGAGCCTTATCATTATCCTGAAACTGGGGTTTGATAAGGCTCTAAATATTTAGGAACATTTACTGAATATCCCGTTCCTAATAACAAAATAAATATATTAATACTTATTTATAACCCACATTAAATATATATTTTTTGCCGTTTCAGTTGACGAGATGAACTTGTGACCAACTATCTGTCAGCTCGTAATTTGAAGAATATATCCTTTTTTCTTTATAGATATGATTTTAACAGTTGTGTCCAGTGCAAGAATATGCCGCAAATAGGTAATCTGAACATTCAAGGACATTGAATTAGCATAGCTGGAGTCTCCCCATACAGTATCCAAAATTTCATCGCGCGGAACCAGCTGTCCAATACTTTGTGCCAATAATACCAAAATATCAGTCTGCCTTGCAGACAGATTTTGCGTGATGCCATCAAACGTTACCATTGATTGATTGCTATCAAACAATGTTTTTCCAATATTATATCGGTATTGTGCATTGATTTTCCTTTGCTCGAATCGTTCAGCTATCTTCGCAATCAGTTCTTCGGGATAAAACGGTTTCGGAATATAGTCATTTCCTTTCAAGGAAAAGCCTTTCAGCCTATCGGCTTTTTCGGTCCGGTCCGTAAGAAAAAGATGAGTACCTTATTATCTGTTTCACGGATTCGCTGCGCAAGCTCAAACCCATTCATTGCAGGCATATTGACATCCAACAATATCAAATCCGGATGTTGTCTGTGATACATCTCCCACGCTGTTAAGCCATCAGGGGCATACGATACCACATAATTCTCAGCCTCTAAGAATTTTTTCAACAGCAGAGAGTTCTTTACATCGTCATCTGCCAATAGGATATTTATCGCATTTGTTCTCATTGTGGTAATTCAATAATAAACGTACTTCCTGATGTTTGCTCACTCTCGATGCGTATGGTGCCGCGATGTGCCTCTACGAGCATACGCACATACGTCAATCCAAGACCCATACCAGGAATCCCCTTGTCGATAACCGCCCGGCTTCGATAGAATTTTCAAAGATATGTCTGCTATCCGATTTGGATATTCCCAATCCATTATCTTTGACAGATATGCGTATGCTGTCGTTATCTTGCTCCTGATAGTCAATTTCTATGTGAACATCTTCACGAGAGTATTTGACAGCATTTTCCAGCAGATTGTCGATGATATTGATAAGATGTATCTTGTCTGCAGTGATGGTTATATCGGTATCGGGATGCAAGTTCACAACTACCTTTTTATTATTCGACGGATTCAGCTTACCGATGCAGATATTCAGCAAATCACGCAAGCTGAAAGAGGACAGGTTGAGTGGAATTTCGGTAGCCCTACTAAAAGTCAGGTCGCGCAATTTAGCAAAATAGGCAGAAAGGCTGTCCAACGCCAGATGAGAATCAGCAATAACTGTTTGCCGGTTAGCTACATCTTGCATAAGCTGTTCGTTTCCCATATACGAGACGCACATTTTAAGGGTTGCTATCGGCCGTTTCAACTCATGAATCATGGCATGGACAAAATTAGACCGAAAACTTTCAATCCGGTGCTGTTCGCGAATTGTGGCTATTTGTGCGACAAAGCAACCAATCAGCAGCACGGACAGGAATAGTGATAAAAGCAACGTATCTGCCATTTGTCGGATGACCGGTGACAAACCGACCGCACAATCAATGCGGATATATTCTCCTTCAAATATGTCATATGGATATACGACCATAAGGCTTTTATGCCGCAATGAAACATTGTCTGTCCGTATGGGATGCCACATCATTGAATCAGCATGCCCCAGTTCTATATTTCTAATCTCCATGCCATTGCGCCGCAACAAGGAATTGAACGGTTCTATCTCTATGGGGACACACTCGTCCAGGCGGAAACGTTCAAGTGCGTCGAATACATCGCTTTCAGTGGCACTGTTATCAATAACGAAAGTATGTTTTTCTATTCCAGCCGGATGTTCAGATTCATAGATTCGTGCCAAGTTCGCAAACGTAAGAGAATCCTTAATGTCATAAAGTCGGGTATTGATAGTATAAATTTCAAACTCGAAACGATGTGTTGCATTGTTTACGGATAACTTCATATTCGGCACAACGAGAATACTGTCGTTTACGGAGGCACGCCTCAATTCGTTCCCCGTTTCAATCACATTAAGCACACGATTATATAAAGTATCTTGGTACTCGTGCAAGGTGTATCTATATCGTGAATAAAGCCAGTTGCACTGCATGGTGGCAAACAGCACGATAACGATGGCAGTAAAGCCGTTCAGTATTTTTATTCTTCTCTCCATACTGCAAAATTAGATATTTTATTCCAGCCCGTTTGCTGCTTGGAATAGGAAAAAGCAGAATCGTAATAATTTAGTAAGGATTCCATAATGATTCAGTAATAAATATCTTTCGTGTCAAATAACACTCCGGGTATCTTTGTACCGTATACAAAACTAAAATATCAAGCATATGAAAAAAGTATTTTTGGCAGTAATTACAACCTGTACGTTGTCCGTTCCCGGATTTGCACAACAGCGGGTTGTAACCTATGTTAACGGGAAATCTACCATATTTTCTCTTGGTACCCAACCCGAATTACAGGAACTTGGTAAAGCTGTTATGGAGTTCATGTATGACTATCAATACTTAAATGACACGACTGACATAACAACAGCAGTCAAAGACCGGATGATTTTGCAGGTTTCTTACGGAATGTCCAAATTTACCAGTTTCCGTGCCATGCAGGTCGATTCTTTGCTGCATTCCGCCACAGCAGATGACATACAAGGTAATCCGGCGCGTTATGTAGGAGGCGAGACTTTTTCAGTATATAAGAACTATCCGTCCGGAAAGTTCACCACTACAGATAAGATTGCCGATGACTGGTTTATCTATGAAGAGGATATACCTCAGCAAGAATGGACATTGACAGAAGATACCAAAGAAATCCTCGGATATAAATGCCACAGTGCAAAATGCATTTTCAGGGGACGAGAATGGACTGCATGGTATTCCGATGAAATCCCGGTAGCTGACGGACCGTGGAAATTCGGCGGTCTTCCGGGATTTATCATGGAGATAAGCGATGTCGGTAGCCAATACAGGTTTGTTTGTGTAGGCATCAATTCGAAAGCTGAGCGGTTAATTACAATGCCCAAAGTGCAATACATCAAGACCTCGCGCGGGAAATATTATGCTACCAAATACAAATATGACATCGATCCTATCAGCTATATGGGAACCACTTCGGGAGTACAAGTACAAATCGTAAATCCTGATGGTTCGCCACGAACCGACCTTACCCAAGCGAAAGAATTGACTTATGATTACATTGAACGTGACTGGCGATAAAATTCTATAACCATGAGAAAAGTACTCATCATGTTATTGTTGCCGTTTTTCAGTCTGATCACCCTGTACGGTCAGACTGAAAGTTGTGCGGTATCATACTGGATGAAACAGACGGTATGCCTGTGCCCAGGGCAACCGTCCGTCTTACCGATGTCCAAGGGCGGCTCCTGAATTATACATTTGCAGCGGAAGACGGTTCCTTTACAATAAAATACGACCATTCTCAGACCGAATTGACCGTGCATGTCCAGTCGATGGGATACCGCTCTCAGAATTTTGTATTGAAGCCGTCAATGTCACCTGTAACCATACGTTTGCAAGCCGAACCGACACGTCTGCGTGACGTAATAGTGAAAGCGCCGGATATTGAACAGCGAAGTGACACACTGGTCTATTATACCAGCAAGTATGCACGCAAACAGGACCGCAATATCGGAGACGTGTTGAAACGGCTTCCGGGCATCGAAGTGGAAGACAACGGCACAATCAAATACAACGGCGAGCCTATCAACAAGTTCTATATCAACGGTTCTGACTTCGCAGACGGTCGGTATAACCTTGCCACAGAGAATATATCGCCGTCGGACGTAGCCAGTGTGGAAGTTATGGAGAACCATCAGCCGATACGTGTATTGAAAGGGTTGGATTTTTCGCAGCAGGCAGGACTAAATATAAAACTAAGAGAGGAGGCCCGCCAAAGATGGGTAGGCATAGCGAACGGAGGAATTGGGGCAGCACCGCTTTTATATGATGCCTCGCTCTTTGCCATGCGTATTGCCGGGAAATGGCAGAATATGGAGAGTGTCCGCGTGAATGATACCGGCTGGAATCCGGCATCACAAAGCACCCGACATACAGAAGACCAACTGTTCGGCAGCAGCTATCAGAATGATATGTGGCAAGATGGTATTTCCCTTACACCTGCGTCCGCTCCGCTTGATGAACGCCGCACACGTGACAACCTGTCCGTTCTTGCCAATACGACCAACTCCTGGCATGTCGGAGAAGACTACGATGTCAAACTGAACGTCACCTATTCCGGCGACCGTTTGGATTACAATACCGGATACCGGACGGACTATCTGGATTCCAATATACCTTCATTCACGCAGTTGAACACCATGCGGACACATTCCAATAGCGTGAACGGGCAATGGGCTTTGCAGACGAACCGTCCTACATTATATTTTAAGGAGAATCTATACATAGATGCAGACTGGTACCGCGCTTCGTCACAAATAGACGGGACATCATCGCTTGCCCAGCAGGCAGAAACTTCCTCATTGGCCATCACCAATGACTTGCAAATGCTTAAACGCATCGGGAAACGCCTGCTGACCGTTTCATCGCGTAACCGCTACATACGAGCCTCTCAATGGCTTAACGTCAGAGCAACAGAGACAGAAAAGACACAACAGTTGCTGTCCAATGATTTCCGGACTGTTACCGAACTACGCTATGGTTGGATATCAGGCAAGTGGAATATCTATGCACGTGGAGGAGTCGACTATAACCTACATTGTCTTGAAACCAATCTGACAGGGGTGAATATTAACTATCCTATCAATGGCAATAATGACTTTTCCTTGTTAAACATATATTTGTCGCCCGAAACATCCTACCAATCCATTCGCTGGTTACTGACAATTTCTGCCCCTGTAAGTTATAGAAGATATGTAACTGACAATTATCTGTCGGTTACACCGACCATATTTACCCGCTATCAGTTAAACGCGAAAACCGATTTGAGTGCACAACTGAAATATGCGCTTTTACCCACAGAACCAAGTCAATATATCGGACATGTCATTATGAGCGATTACCGCAACTTATATGCCGGTTATCCTGTACGTTCATACGCTCAGGAGCGTTCGGCGACTGTTGCTGCCAGATACCGCAATCCAATATCCTCATTTTTCGCTAACTTGTCAGCCCGATACGGATGGGATTATAATCCGTTGATTGCGAACCAGCTTTTCATTGGAGATCAGGTACTGTCAACTTATACCCCGGCAGGCAATGATGCCCATCAGATACAGGTGTATGGCGGATTGAGTAAGGGGTTACGTTCGGGCAGAATTGTATTGGGGGCAGATGTCGGATATATGCAACTACATACCACTACCATGCGACAGAATGTACAATCCCCCTATACCATTAGGTATTGTTATGTGCGGCCATCCATGAAGGCAATTTTACTCGCTGGCTCTCCTCAGACTACAGCCTGTCTTACACTAATACAATGAATATTAATAATGCAGAACGCAGCACATACCATATCTTGAAACAGAACCTGACTTTTACATTCATACCTGGATCAAATTGGCAAATTGCAGTGGGAGGGGAACATTATTATACGCGGTTTGATTCAGGTGACCGTACTCATCTGTTGTTGCTCGATGCATCTGTCCGCTGGCGTATTTCCAAAAAGATTGAATGGAGTGTTATGGCAACAAACCTTTTGAATGAAAAGAAATTCAATTATATGGTATATGGACTGTTGAACCAGACGAAGTACACTTATGATATACGTGGTTGTAATGTCTTGTTCAATATACAGATACAACTCTGATTTCTATATGGATAAATATTGGCTATAAATAATAAAAGGACTGAAATATTCCCTCTAATTAACGTGAGTTCGAAATAAAATTAGAAAATAGTCAGTTGCTCGTCATAGACAAAATTTACGTCAAAGGCGGGCTTCTCAGTATGCAGCAATTAACAGACAAAGAATTTGCAATAAAGTTGTTAAAAAGAACGGTGCCTAGAGTATTGCAATGTTCTTCAGTTCATCATTGACCATTTCAATCAAGACTCTTTTAATCTTATTCTGCTATACTCATCAGAGAGTTCTTCATGTTGCTTTTAGCCTTTGCAACAAACTGAATACCGTTCATAAAGAAATTTTCAAACAAGTGTTTCAGATGTTTGCAGACATACTCCTTATAATAATGCTTGAGGCATCGGAAGCCATCGAAATGAAACAGGATAATCTCAACGTTGCTCAAGCGGTTGGGCTTATTACGATGCCAGATCTTCTTGTTTTCAATCATATATTTTTCCTATCACAACGAAAATTCCTTGCAAAAATCATCGGTCATACAATAAATCTCTGTAACTTATACTTTGAATCATAATGGTAATCGTTTTAATGTTATATTTTAGTTCTATAAATTTAATACTTTTACCGTTATATTCCTAATAATAAGATAAATATATTATCCTTATTTCGAATTCACGCTATCATAGATAATTATTACGACTACTTAGTTGATCTTAATCCTCTCACTCAATATGTTAAAAGAAGAAAAACGTTTACTACGTCGCTGCATCGCAGACAAAAAAAAGATGTATACTAATCATGAACTGGCTACATACTCTACGTTGCTGCTAAGCAAATTGGAAAGGCATCCACTTTTTTGCTGAAGCCCAAACAATATTAATGTATTACTCATTGCCTGATGAGGTACAAACGCACGATTTCATCGAAAAATGGAGTCATAGTAAAAACATTATCTTGCCTGTTGTAAAAGGTGACGAACTCGAACTACGATATTATACAGGAAAACAGGATCTTCAAAAAGGCAGTTACAATATAGAAGAACCTCAAGGTGAACTTTTAAGCAACTATGACAAAATAGACCTTGCCATTATCCCTGGTGTAGCATTCGACTCACAGGGTAATCGTCTGGGAAGAGGAAAGGGATATTACGACCGATTGCTTAAGCAACTTAATGCATATAAAATAGGTATCTGTTTTCACTTTCAGATTTGTACGCATATCCCTACCGAAATATTCGACAAGCCTATGGATGAAGTGTGGAGTGAAGAGGAATCTTTCATAGTAAACAAATAAAAGAGTATGCAAAATCCCACCGAATATCATTAACGGAAAATGATATTTACAATAACTTGTGCTCCTACTTGTGAATTCAGGTTACGAATCAACAATTGACGACTCATCATCAGCTCCTGACGAAGAACGGATGAAGACAAATGTACGAAAAGTACTTGATTCTTAATGTATATATTAGTCGTATAACGAGCAATAGCTTCCCCCACGACATCCTTCCAGCATCAACCAGCCGATATTCATTCAAAGGAGTTTCAAGTCCCTCCTGTCTGAGAAGACGCCGCAACACCTCTCCTACCTGTTCTGTATTATTCCGCTTCATATTTCCTCCTCTTCATTGCAACGTTCAGATACAACTCCACCATCAACTTCAAAGAGTTTATAATCTCCTTCGATCTTACGTAAGATTTTTATCCAAATGATCTCTGTTCGTATCGGTCACAAATATTTGTCCGAAACTGTCTCCAGCAACCAATTTTACAATTTGCTCAACGCGAGAAGCATCCAACTTATCAAAAATATCATCTAACAATACGATGGGAGTGGTACGACTTCCGGTACGCTTCAGGAACTCAAACTGAGCTAACTTCAACGCTATCAGATACGTTTTATTCTGCCCCTGAGAGCCTTCCCGCTTAATGGGGAAATCTCCCAGCTGCATTATCAAATCATCTTTATGGATACCACGGGTAGAATATCCTAAAATACGATCACGCTGACGAACCTCCTTCAGCTGTTCAAGAAGATTTCCTTTGGCAGCATGCGACTCATAGGACAAGCTTACTTGCTCCCTGTCCTGGGAAATATAAGAATAATACGACTGGAAAACGGGAATAAATTCATCAATAAAGGCTTTACGCTTGGCATATACCGTTTCACCGGAAGCAGCCATCATCTCCTCCCACACCAACATCAGCTCTTCTTCCGGTTCAACATCTGCTTTAAGCATGAATTTCTCTGAAGAAGGGCTTTGTTATAACGGATCAGAGCCTCTAAGTATTCACGGTCAAACTGCGAAATGACGACATCAATAAATCTGCGCCGCTCTTCACTTCCACCTGCAATCAACCACGAATCGGCCGGTGAAACCATGACAAGAGGAATCAGCCCTATATGGTCTGACAGGCGTGAATACTCTTTTATTACGTTTGAATTGCTTTTTCTGACGACGTTTCAGCCCACAATATACTTCTTCGGGTTCTCCTTCGTCCGTTTCATAAAACCCCTGCACAACAAAAAAGTCACGATCATGCAAAATATTTTGTGAATCAATGGCATTGGTAGCACTTTTACAAAACGAAAGATAATAAACTGCATCCAGCAAATTGGTTTTTCCCATCCCATTTTTGCCTATTATACAATTCATTTTACGTGAAAAAGCAACTTCTACTTGCTCCAGATTTTTATAGTTTAATATAGAGATGCGTTTAAGCCACATAGTTCAAAACCTAAATTCAGACTACAAAATTAGCAATAAAAGCACGATTGATAAAAAAACATGCCCGCAAATTTCATTTATAAACATAAATAAACTACTTTTGCTGACCGAAATATAAATTGCTAAATAATAGAAGAGAAATAATAAAAAACAATTAAATAAAATGGCAGAACAAAAACACACTCATGACCCATTGAATGTAGATGAAGCACTGAGTACTTCTGAAGCATTCCTTTTAAAGTACAAAAACCTGTTAGTAGGTATTGTAGTAGCTATTGTTGTTATCGTATGTGGCACATTGGCTTACAAACATTTTATCGGTGAACCTAAAGAGTTGAAAGCTTCTGAGGCACTTTTCAAAGGTGAACAGTATTTTGGCAACGACAATTATGAAACTGCACTGAAGGGTGACAGCTTGGGTTACGCAGGTTTTCTGAAAATAGCAGATGAATTCAGCGGTACTGAAGCAGGAAACTTGGCAAATGCTTATGCTGGTATTTGCTATGCACAGCTCGGAAAGTATGAAGAAGCTGCAAAATATCTGGATAAATTCAGCGCAGACGATTATATGGTTGCTCCTGCCATTATTGGTACAATGGGTAACTGTTATGCTCAGATGGGACAGCTTGACAAAGCAGCTGCAACATTGCTGAAAGCTGCAGACAAAGCAAACAGCACTACTTTAAGCCCAATCTACTTGCTTCAGGCTGGTCAGATACTTGAAAAGCAAGGTAAAAATGCAGAAGCTGTTGAAGCTTACAAGCAAATTAAAACAAAATATGCAAACTCATTCCAAGCAATGGACATTGATAAATACATTGACCGTGCTTCAATCAAATAATAACTAGCATATTTATTACATATATAATAAGGTATTGTCATTCGGAGCAAAGCGAAGAATCTCGGATACATCAACGTGGATGCTCATGAGATTCAAACTTACTCCGAATGATTTTTTTATTTCATATTCATCTAATCATTTATACATAATTATTATGGCAACAGCATATCACAACTTATCAGATTACGATTTCACCTCTGTACCCGACGCTTCTCAAATGCGTTTTGGAATTGTTGTCTCAGAATGGAACAGCAATATAACTGGCGCATTATTGGAAGGTGCAGTAAAACATTGAAAAAGCATGGTGCAAAAGACGAAAACATACTTGTACAAACAGTTCCGGGAAGTTTCGAGCTAACTTTCGGCTCAGCACAAATGATAAAAAGTGGAAAAGTTGACGCAGTAATAGCTTTAGGATGCGTAGTTCGTGGAGATACTCCACATTTTGACTATGTTTGCGCCGGAGCAACTCAAGGAATCACACAACTGAATGCAACTACCGATATACCAGTGATTTACGGCCTAATCACGACCAACAACATGGAACAGGCCGAAGAACGAGCAGGAGGAAAATTAGGCAATAAAGGCGATGAATGTGCAATTACTGCAATAAAAATGATAGATTTTGTTTGCAAATTAAAAAAATAGTTGTACCTTTGCATCGCAATTGAGAAAAACACTAGTCAATCAGTTGCGAAAGGGCAAATACCAGAGTGGCCAAATGGGGCAGACTGTAAATCTGCTGGCTTACGCCTTCGGTGGTTCGAATCCATCTTTGCCCACTAAAATTGCGGAAGTAGCTCAGTCGATAGAGCATTAGCCTTCC
>ENA-OQHA01000752-OQHA01000752.1-human-gut-metagenome-genome-assembly--contig:-NODE-752-length-14981-cov-2.858153_pt1 | contig 14981 bp, 17 predicted proteins | sample MGYA00242558_ERZ504707 | MGnify/ENA primary metagenome ERZ504707 (study PRJEB26092, sample SAMD00036197) | human gut metagenome | host: Homo sapiens | study: EMG produced TPA metagenomics assembly of...
TTAAGGAAATGATTCAGTTCCGCGATGAATATGCCAAGAAATATGGCTGGAACCTGATCGTGGAAAGCAACATGGAAGCCTTCCGTGCAGGAGTAGGTCCCTTCACTCACGGAAGTAAGGTACACACCGACCTGATGAAGACTCAGGCTTTGCTGCATGCGCTCGACAAATACAAGTTTGATGCAGCCTTCGGAGGCGCACGGCGAGACGAAGAGAAATCACGTGCCAAGGAACGTATCTTCTCGTTCCGTAACGAATTCCATCAGTGGGATCCCAAAAACCAGCGTCCGGAGCTGTGGGACATTTATAATGCACGTATCCGGAAAGGAGAAAGCATCCGCGTGTTCCCGTTAAGCAACTGGACCGAGCTGGATATCTGGCAGTACATCCGTCTGGAAAACATTCCTATCGTTCCGCTTTACTTTGCAAAGGAACGTCCGGTTGTCAACATCGATGGTCAGCTGATCATGCCCGATGACGACCGCCTGCCGGAAAAATACCGTGACAAGATTGAAATGAAAAAGATCCGTTTCCGTACCCTGGGCTGCTGGCCGCTGACCGGTGCCATCGAAAGTGAAGCCGACACAATTGAAAAGATTGTTGAGGAAATGATGACCACCACCAAGAGTGAACGTACCACCCGTGTCATCGACTTCGACCAGGAAGCCAGCATGGAACAGAAGAAACGTGAAGGTTATTTTTAAGCAATTGAATGAATCAGAATCATGGAAGAATTAGATAAAAACATGTCAGGAAATCCGATGGAAGGGGAAGCAAGGGGTTCCATGTCCATCGAAGAGTTCCTGAAAAAAGACGAGCAGAAAGACTTGCTGCGCTTTCTGACCGCGGGTTCCGTAGACGACGGTAAGTCAACACTGATCGGCCGTCTGCTTTTCGACAGCAAAAATTATACGAAGACCAGCTGGACGCGCTGGAACGCGACAGCAAACGAGTAGGAAATGCCGGCGAGCACATTGATTATGCGCTCCTGCTGGATGGCCTGAAAGCGGAACGCGAACAGGGCATCACCATTGATGTAGCCTACCGCTACTTCTCAACCAATAACCGTAAGTTCATCATCGCCGACACTCCGGGACATGAACAATATACCCGCAACATGATTACAGGCGGATCAACTGCGAACCTGGCAATCATTCTGGTAGATGCCCGCACCGGTGTCATCACCCAGACCCGTCGCCACAGTTATCTGGTATCGCTGCTGGGTATCAAGCATGTCATTCTGGCTGTCAACAAGATGGACCTGGTAGATTTTTCAAAGGATGTATTCGACAAGATCGTAGCCGACTACAAGGCTTTCATCACTCCGCTGGGTATTCCCGACGTACAATGCATCCCCTTGTCAGCTCTTGACGGCGACAATGTTGTGGAAAAATCAGACCGCACTCCATGGTATGATGGAGTATCCCTGCTGGAATATCTGGAAACCGTACACATCGGCAATGACCACAATCTGAAGGATTTCCGCTATCCGGTACAGTATGTATTGCGCCCGAATCTTGACTTCCGCGGATTCTGCGGAAAAGTAGCTTCCGGTATTATCCGTAAAGGCGATGAAGTGATGGCTCTTCCTTCCGGAAAGAAATCACACATCAAAAGCATTGTTACTTACGAAGGAGAAATCGACTGCGCATTCCCGCCGATGTCTGTAACCCTGACTCTGGAAGATGAAATCGACGTATCACGTGGAGAAATGCTGGTTCATCCGGACAACCAGCCGATGATCGGCCGGAATTTCGAAGCCATGCTGGTGTGGATGGACGAAGAAAGATGGATCTGGAAAAATCTTTCTTCCTGAAGCAGACGACCAATACCAGCCGTACACGCATCGACAGCATCAAATACAAAGTGGATATCAACACGATGGAGCATCTGTCGGTGGAAAACGGACGCCTGGCCAAAGAAGATGTTCCGATGCAGCTCAACCAGATTGCACGCGTAGTTCTGACTTCTTCGAAGGAAATCTTCTTCGATCCGTATACTCAGAACAAGGCTACCGGTGCTTTCATCCTGATCGATCCTATCACAAACAATACCAGTGCCGTGGGAATGATCATCGACCGGGTAGAAGACAAGGATATGCACAACACCATGGAACTGCCTGTGCTTGACTTGCCGAAACTGGGTATTGCTCCGGAACACTACGAAGCGATTGAAAAAGCGGTAAAAGACCTGGGCCGCCAGGGTATTGCCATCGAAATCAAGAAATAATTCGAAGTTAAAAAGATTATGGGATTACTAGAATTCAATAAACTGCCGATCAATACGCTGGTAGGTGCCGACTGGAAAACATTCAATCAGGTTACTGCCGGACGTACCATCGACCGGCCTATAAGGGAAAATACCGTCTGACAAAGGCGGTATGCCGCCTGTTGTCTACCCTCAAGCCTCTTCAGGACAGACGATATGAAAAGCTGCTGGCCGACAAACCGCTGGAACACGATCCGGTGTTCATCCTCGGTCACTGGCGGAGCGGAACAACTTTCATGCACAACGTGTTCTCATGCGACAAGCATTTCGGTTACAACACCACGTATCAGACGGTCTTCCCGCACCTGATGATGTGGGGACAGCCCTTCTTCAAGAAGAATATGAGCTGGCTGATGCCTGACAACGTCCGACCGACAACATGGAACTGGCAGTAGATCTACCTCAGGAAGAAGAGTTCGCACTGGCCAACATGATGCCTTACACGTACTACAATTTCTGGTTCCTGCCCAAACACATGCAGGAATATGCTGACAAGTATCTGCTTTTTGATAATATTACGGAAGAAGAACTGAAGGTATTCGAAGAAGTATTCACCAAACTGATCAAGATTTCGTTGTGGAATACACACGGAACCCAGTTCCTCAGCAAGAACCCGCCTCATACGGGACGTGTAAAAGAACTGGTGAAAATGTTCCCCAACGCAAAGTTCATCTACCTGATCCGTAACCCGTATACCGTATTCGAATCAACACGCAGCTTCTTCACCAATACCATTCAGCCGCTGAAGTTGCAGGATATCAGCAACGAACAGCTGCAGGAAAACATTCTGTCTGTCTATGCAAAGTTGTATCACAAATACGAAGCAGACAAGAAGTTTATTCCGGAAGGTAATCTGGTAGAAGTACGTTTCGAAGACTACGAGACCAATGCATTCGACCTGACTCAGGAGATCTATCAAAAGCTCTCTTTGCCGGGATTCGACGAAGCACGTGCCGATATCGAAGCATACGTCAACAAGAAGAAAGGATATAAGAAGAACAAATATCAGTACAAACCCGAAACCGTAGAACTGGTGGAAAAGAACTGGTCGTTTGCCCTTGACCAGTGGGGTTACAAACTCTGATCCCAAACAACAACGCACGCAGACTTCCAATTGTCCGCGTGCCGTCTTTTTTATATCTATACGTTCCGGAACATCTGTCCGGCCGATTACCCGAATTTATCTTTTCATTTCATCTGTATTGTCTGCAAGAAAAAAAGTTCCACCAGCACGATACAAGAGTTTCTTCCTGCTGAAACAAAAAGTTCCACCAGCACGATACAAAAGTTTTCTCCAGACGAAACCGGATAATCCTCTCTTCGGATGTACCAGATGAAACCTTTACTGACGCTGATCAGTCAGCCAGAGTCAGCGCTACAATACAGTCCGTATCCGGTTTCAGATCTGCTGTATGAAGCACCACTCCACCATCAATACGCTCTGCCTTGACTTTCTCTCCACCATCAAAAAGTACAGCTTTCTTCACACGTTCCTTCAGAGGCAGCGTAATGAATGACGGCATTTTGTCGGCAAGGATATGTACATACAGCATATTTCCCTTCCGGGTAGTCGTACCCCATTCCGATGATTCTACACCACCACGGGTGGTACCATAAATCGTCTCACCGTATTTATTCATCCATTCTCCCATTCCTTTCAGACGATCAAGCGCCAAAGCCGGAAGTTCTCCATTCGGCTGAGGGCCGATATTCATCAGCAGATTGGCTCCTTTTCCTGCAGCACGAACCAGCAGACGAACCAAAGTAGGTACAGATTTATAGTTTTGGTCCTTCACCCGGTAGCCCCACATTCCGTTCATGGTTTCACAAGTTTCCAGCGGAAGCTGACCGATTTTTGACGTTCCGGAAAAACCGGCTTTGTTCTCACCGGGCAGATCACGTTCGAACATCTGGAAATCTTCGCCTTCGATAGGAGCCCGGTGATGGTTGTTACCAATCATACAAGCAGGCTGCAGTTTATGAATCAAGGCATACTGTTCTCCCAGTCTCCAGTCAAAATTCTTGTCGACTTCCCAATGATCCCATACTCCGTCAAACCAGATAGCTCCGACAGGTCCATAGTTGGTGAGCAGCTCTGTCAGCTGGTTGTTCATAAACTGGTAATAGGTATTCCAGTCTCCATGTTTGGTACGTCCGGTATTATGTCCGGTATATCCGTAAGGATAATAATCCTCACGCGTCCAGTCAAGGTGAGAATAATACAGATGCAGTTTGATTCCCTGTTTCTGGCATTCCTCGGCAAGTTCCTTGATGATATCCCGCTTGAAAGGAGTTGCATCTATAATGTCATAATCCGAATAGCGGGTATCAAACATGGAGAATCCGTCATGATGACGGGTTGTGATGCAAATATACTTGGCTCCTGAAGCCTTAATGGCTGCCACCCATTCCTTTGCATTGAAGCGGGACGGATAAAAGCCGGAAGCAGCCTTCGCATACTCATGGCAGTCAATGCCCGAAGTTTCCATATACATTCCCCTCGTCCGAACATCACTGTAAATTCCCCAATCGCAGGAAAATACCAAACTTCGACTGTCGCTAAATTCCTGACGTGCCTGCAAATTCTCCGGTGTAGGCTGATAGCCGGTCTGTCCCTGTTGGGCAAACAAGGAAGAAACCCCGAGGAAAGTTCCCAACAGAACTCCCTGCCAACGATTACCTTTGTGTCTTTTCATGTTTCTACAATTTTAATTACTATATTAATTATGCAATAATTTTCTATTTATGTTTCCCCCGACTTCTTCTGCAGAATCATTCTTCTGTCATTTCCTTTTTCCGCTGCTGATAAAGCTGCCAGGAATTGACCACATTATGCCATACGCTATAAAAACCTGCTGCCACAGCTGTAACAGGAGTAAAGAAAGTATATCCCATCCAAATGGCAAGAACCGTATTTTTCTGTCCCAAAGCCTGCCCGGCACTGACAGCATCATTATAATGGCGTCCAATCTTGCGCCCCAGCCAGAACTGCAGGCACAGCATACCAATGAAACAACAGCCAGTCCGAACTGGTATTCCCAGGAGACTTCACTATGGACAATACTTTTCACCGTCACGGCAATGGCCAGTGTCAAAGCGACAGCCCACAGGTAAAAAGAGAGCCCGGAAATATCTCCCAAGCGTTTGTGAAGTCCCGGAGAAAGATAGCGCAACAGGATAGCTGCGATAAAGGGTCCCAGCAACAAAGGAAACACTTTCCCCAGAATCAGCGCAAAAGAAGCTCCGAATCCCAATCCGGGATGCGGATGGATAGACGGAACAACCAGTGGCACCAGAAAGGCAACCAGCAGATTGATCAGAATCGTATAGGAGGTCAGATGAGCTGCATCACCATTCAGTTTCCGGGTAACAACCGCAGCAGCCGTCGCCGTCGGGCAAATCAGACAAAGCATTCCTCCTTCCACCAGCACATGAGCCGGAATATCCGGAAAGAGCCAGATCAGCAAAGCCAGCAACAGGAAAGCTCCTCCCTGAATCAGCAAGAGCCAGAGATGCCACCGGCACGGACGCAGTTCCGAAACGTTCACTTTACAGAAAGTCAGGAACAGCATCAAAAAAATCAGAACCGGCTGAACAATGGCCACAGCATGTTCCACATAGGGCTTCGTCGGCTCCAGAAATGGGATATTTACATACACAAAATAAAGGACAATACCCATCAGCATAGCGATAGGTAATGTCCAGTTCTTCATGAAACGTATAATTTTCATTTCTTTCTCGTATCAGGACTCAAACAGTTTGCAACGTGACAGCATACAAGCACCGACCACTCCTGCCTTGTCCTGTAATTTGGATAAAACAATTGCAGAATCCCTGCTTACCAGATTCAGAGAATATTTACGGACCGCGCTTTTTACCGGCTGAAGTACATAATCGCCCGTCAGGGCCAACGTACCGCCGATAACAACCAGTTCCGGATTCATCAGGTTAATCAGACCGGCCAGATAACGTCCCAGTTTACGTCCGATTTCCTCAACCAGTTCAATGCACAGTACATCTTCCTTATTGGTTGCCGCTATGATCTCATCCAACATCAGGGGTGTTTTGCCTGACAAAATCCTTTCTGACAGGATTGAAGACTGGCCGGCACGCACACGTTCACACAACACACGGTGTAAAGCTTCTCCGGAAACTTCTGTCTGCAAACAGCCTTTCTTTCCGCAACGGCAGATTATTTCATTATCAAAGACATTAAAATGTCCGAACTCTCCCGAGAATCCGGAACGTCCCGAATAAATCTTTCCGTCGATGACAAAAGCAGATCCAAGTCCCCAGCTCAGGTTGATGTAGACAATGTTCTTCTCACCTTTTACAACTCCTTTCATCAACTCACCATATGCCATAGCACGGGTATCGTTGTCAATGCTGACCGGATAATTCAGTTTTTCGCTCAAGATATCAGCCAACGGGCGTTCTTCAAAATTAAAGGTACTGAAACTATAGCCTTCTTCCGGATTGACACGTCCGGAAATATTAACACCAATCTGAAGAATCTTGGTCTTGTCAACAGGTGTCTGATCAATGAAGTTCCGGATATGACGGCAAAGTTCTTCCAGCCCTTCCGGAGTATTCTCCAGATGGCACTCTATCTCCATTTGCAGATCAATCATATCTCCCGTGAAATTCATCAAACCGATATTTATACAATACGATTTGATATCCACTCCCACCAGATATCCGGAATCAGGATTCAGACCATACAAATTAGGCGGTCTTCCTTCTGTACTCTCCTGCTTTCCGTAACTGACCAGATAACCGGCATCACACATTTCGGTTATGAACTTCGTAACCGTAGGAATGCTTAAATCTATTTCTTTCGCCAAGTCAGGAATCGTGGAAGAGTGATTATGCATATAATAGGTGATAATCCGTTTCTGGGTCATTACATTTTTTGAACCACTATCAAGTTCGCTAATCAACTGGTGCACCATAATTATTCAGGCAAAAAGGTTTCTTATATTTCTTAACAACCGAATCTTATCAACTCAGAGTTTGGCATTTTTCTTTTGAAGCGCTAAAATAACTATTTTATGCATCTTATCCAACAAAGTGAGACATTATTATTCCATAAATGAGCAAAAGCCATTATTTACGTCAGAATCAGAGCCAGATTCAAATTATTTTTTTAACTTCGGAGCAACTTAAAACCAACTTCACATGAGAATCATCCAATTATGGCTGACACTGTTCAGCATATTCCTGCTTCCCTTCACAGGTTCAGCACAAGAAAAAACACCTGTTTATCCGGCCATCTGCCCGACTATCCCCTGCCCAAAGGTGTCTCTGCCCCCTTCGCCGGATTCATCGGAGACTGGCTTGTCGTAGCAGGAGGGTGTAATTTTCCGGACATACCAGCCTCAGAAGGAGGGAAAAAGGTTTATTACAGCCAGGGATATGCACTGGACACACATGCAGCTTCTCCCCAATGGTTTCCCCTCCCCGACCTTCCATACCCCGTTGCCTATGGCGCATCCGTAGAAACTCCTCAAGGTCTGGTCTGCATCGGTGGCATGAATGCAGACTCCTGCCTGACACAAGTATACAGGCTTACCTGGAATGAAGCAGAAGGATTCTCCGTTCAGCATCTCCCCGCTTTACCGGAAACCATAGACAATGCTTCTGCAACCCGGGCAGGAAATAACATATATGTTACCGGAGGAAATCAGCAGTATGGACAGAACAACCTGTACACTTTAAACCCGGAAACAGATTCCGTTTGGACCAAACTTACTCCCTATCCCGGTCCGTACCGGGTACAGCCGGTTCTTGCAGCCGGTAAAAATCATCTGTTTTTAGCCGGAGGATTCCAGTCTTTTCCGGAATCCAAAACCTGTATTCTTCCTCCGACCTGCTGGAATATGACATCCATTCCGGACAATGGAAACAAAGTACTCAACTTCCTTCTGAAAAAGACGGACAACCCAGATGCCTGGTTGGAGGTGCAGGTGTCAGCCTGAACAATCAAATTATTTTACCGGAGGAGTAAACTACAAAATATTCCAGCACGCTTTAGAGGGCAAAGCCGGAAAAGACTATCTGCAACATAGTCCTGAATGGTATCGTTTCAATAATGATTTGCTATTGTTTGATTTCCAGAAGGGAACCTGGAAAATCCTGTACGACATTCCCGGAATGGCCAGAGCCGGAGGAATACTGCTCCATCATAATCATACATTATATATGATATGTGGCGAACTGAAGCCTGGTATCCGGAGTGCACAGATCACTACATATCCGTTAAATAAATAACGACAGAAATAAATGTTAAAAGATTTGTGTTATTAAAAACATCATCTTATATTTGCCGATATAAATAAATAATTTTATTAAATACAACGCCATGGAAAAGATTATTGGACTAATTGACGCCCCTTTCACTCCTTTTTATGAGAATGGAGAAGTAAATTATGAACCTATTGAAGCCTATGCCAAAATGTTGGCCAAGAATGGCTTGAAAGGTGTATTTATCAACGGTTCCTCTGGAGAAGGCTACATGCTGACAGAAGAAGAGCGTATGAAACTGGCCGAACGCTGGATAGAAGTTGCTCCTGAAGGCTTTAAAGTAATCGTGCATGTAGGAAGCTGCTGCGTCAAAGCCAGCAAAATGCTTGCTGAACACGCCCAGAAGATCGGAGCCTGGGGTATCGGTGCAATGGCTCCTCCTTTCCCGAAAATCGGTCGCATTGAAGAATTGGTAAAATATTGCGAGGAAATCGCAGCCGGAGCTCCGGAACTTCCATTCTACTATTATCACATACCGGCATTCAACGGAGCATTCCTTCCGATGACGGCTCTGCTGGAAGCTGTAGACGGACGTATCCCGAACTTTGCCGGAATCAAATATACCTATGAAAGCATCTATGAATACAACCAGTGCCGCCTCTACAAGAACGGTAAGTATGACATGCTGCACGGACAGGATGAAACGATTCTTCCGTCACTGGCCATGGGTGGTGCACAAGGCGGTATCGGTGTACAACCAACTACAACGGAATAAATCTGGTAGGAATTATTGATGCATGGAAAGCAGGTGACATCGAAAAAGCACGTGAACTGCAAAACTTCTCTCAGGAAGTTATCAACGTTATCTGCCATTATCGCGGCAACATTGTAGGTGGAAAGCGTATCATGAAACTGATCGGACTTGACCTGGGCAAAAACCGCACTCCGTTCCAGAACATGACAGACGAAGAAGAACAGCGTATGAAAGCTGAACTGGAAGCAATTCATTTCTTTGACCGTTGCAACAAATTCTAAGCACCATGAACTTAAATACTTATTTCAGCTACTGGGCAGAATTATATAAGGAAGACATGATGAACAACATCATGCCTTTCTGGATGAAATATGGTCTTGACACCCAGAATGGAGGTATCTATACCTGTGTAGGACGCGACGGCCAGTTACTGGATACCACCAAATCCGTATGGTTCCAGGGACGTTTTGCTTTTACCTGCTGCTTTGCTTACAACAACATAGAACCCTGTCAGCAATGGCTTGATGCTGCCAAATCTACTTTGGATTTCATTGAAGCCCATTGCTTTGACACCGACGGCCGGATGTTTTTCGAAGTAACAGCAGAAGGTACCCCTCTGCGTAAAAGAAGATATGTCTTCAGCGAAAGTTTCGCAGCCATTGCCATGGCTGAATATGCACTGGCAACAGGTGATCAGACCTATGCACAGAAGGCCTTGTCTGTTTTCAAGGATATGCGCCGCTTCCTGAATACACCGGGAATTCTGGAGCCCAAATACCTGCCCAGCGTACAGGCTCAGGGACATTCCATCACCATGATTATGATTAATGTGGCCAGCCGTATCAAGAAGGTAATCAGTGATCCGGAACTGGATTTGCAAATAGACGAATCTCTGAATGCACTGAAGAAATACTTCATGCACCCGGAATTCAAAGCTTTGCTGGAAACAGTCGGTCCGAATGGTGAATTTATTGATACGATCAACGGACGTACCATCAACCCCGGTCACTGTATCGAAACAGCCTGGTTCCTGTTTGATGTAGCAGCCGACCGCAATGGAGACCGTGAACTGACCGACATGGCCCTGACCATTCTCAACTGGTCATGGGAATGGGGATGGGACAAAGAATATGGAGGTATCATCAACTTCAGAGACTGTAAGAATCTTCCTCCTCAGGACTATTCACAAGACATGAAGTTCTGGTGGCCACAGACCGAAGCCATCATCGCAACCCTTTATGCATACAAGCTGACCAAAGATCCGAAATATCTGGAGATGCACAGACAAATCAGTGAATGGACGTATGCTCATTTCCCCGATCATGAATTCGGTGAATGGTATGGTTATCTCCACCGCGACGGCTCAGTGGCTCAGCCTGCCAAAGGTAACCTGTTTAAAGGACCTTTCCACATTCCCCGCATGATGACTAAAGGATATATGTTATGTAAAGAACTGCTTGCCGGTGAATAATCGGCAGGCAGATTTCCGTTAACTTGGTTATTTGAATATATATGAAGAACTCTAAAATATATCCGTGGGTAGTTGTTGCCCTTCTCTGGGGAGTAGCCCTGCTGAACTATATGGACCGCCAGATGCTGAGCACCATGAAGGATGCCATGCAAATGGACATCACAGAACTTCAGTCAGCCACCAATTTCGGCAGACTGATGGCTGTATTTTTGTGGATCTACGGTTTTATGAGTCCGGTCGCCGGTATGATTGCCGACCGCCTCAACCGGAAATGGTTAATTGTCGGAAGTCTGTTCGTGTGGTCAGCTGTAACTTACTTAATGGGTATAGCCGATACATTCCAGCAAATATTCTGGCTCAGAGCCTGATGGGAGTAAGTGAAGCTCTTTATATCCCGGCAGGCCTTTCTCTGATTGCCGATTACCATTCCGGCTCATCCCGTTCACTTGCCGTAGGTATTCACATGACCGGTCTTTATACAGGACAGGCCATCGGTGGTTTCGGAGCAACGGTTGCTGCAGCATTTTCCTGGCACACCACCTTCCATTGGTTTGGTATCATCGGTATTGCATATGCTGTCGTCCTGATGCTTTTCCTGCATGACAAGAAAACAGAAAAGGTAAAAACCGAACGCCCCAGTCCGGAAACGAATCAAAGCAGTCTGGGCAAAGGATTACGGGTATTATTCACTAACACTGCTTTCTGGGTCATCTTATTCTATTTTGCAGCATCCAGCCTTCCCGGATGGCTACCAAGAACTGGCTGCCGACTCTGTTTGCTGAAAATCTGAACTTACCGATGTCTGAAGCCGGACCGATTTCTACAATTACCATTGCCGTATCTTCATTTATCGGTGTCCTGCTCGGAGGAACCCTTTCAGACCGTGGGTACAAAAGAATCTGCGCGGTCGTGTCTATACCGGAGCCATCGGACTGGGAATGACTATTCCGTCATTGCTCCTGCTAGGATGCGGTCATCACATAGTAGCTGTCGTCGGAGCCGGACTTTTGTTCGGTATCGGTTTCGGAATCTTTGATGCAAACAATATGCCGATCCTCTGCCAGTTTGTCTCCGCCAAACAACGGGCAACCGCTTATGGAGTGATGAACATGATCGGAGTATTTGCCGGAGCCTTCATTACAGACTTGCTGGGCCAGTGGAGCGACGGAGGAGATCTGGACTGGGATTCTCCATGCTTGCGATCGTAGTGGCTGCTGCCTTATGTGCACAACTTTACTTCCTGCGCCCCAAAACCGACAATGTTGAATAATTAATTGTTATAGTTCTATGATTATCTCAAATTTACAGAATAGTTCAAGAGTGGAGTCCTTGCACCCACTCTTCAAAAAACTCTTTGATTATGTAAAGACGCACGACCTGCTGCATACAGAATGCGGACGCATCGAACTGGACGGTGACAACCTGTTCATCAACAATTCAAATCCTACTTGCGTTACTGCCGACCAGCAGGTTCTTGAAGTACACCGTGACTACATTGATGTACATATTCTTCTGGAAGGACAGGAAACCGTCGGATGGAAAGCTCTGGAAGATCTGACCCAAGAGACCAAAGTCTATGAAAAGGAAGGTGACTGCGCACTATATGCTGACCGTCCGACAACTTATGTAACCTTGCAGCCGGGACAATTTCTGATCGTTTATCCGGAAGATCCGCATGCACCGATCATCGGCGAAGGAAAGATCCGCAAACTGATCGGTAAAGTAAAAGTTAATTTCACTCTTTAAAGTATAGACACATGAAAAAGTTTTTATCACTGACTGCAGGCCTGCTTTCGGTCATGGCCGTACAAGCAGCCGACACCTTGTTTATTAAGGCGCCACAAGTGCCTATCCTGATAGAGCGCAATGACAATGTTCTCTTCTACATGCGTATGGATGCTAAGGAAACCAAAACCCTGGACGAAGTAACAGTCACCTTTGGCAAGGATGTTCCTCTTTCTCAGATCAAGTCCGTCAAGTTGTATTACGGTGGAACGGACGCCTCACAAGATCGGGGCAAGAAACGCTTCGCCCCCGTGGAATACATTTCCAGCAATACTCCGGGCAAGACGCTGGCAGCCAATCCATCTTACTCCGTACGCAAATCGGAAGTACAGCCAAAGAATGACCGCACTATCGTATTGAAAGGAGAACAGAAACTCTTCCCCGGCTACAACTTCTTCTGGGTAAGTCTGGAAATGCAGCCCTCTGCATCACTTCAGACCAAAGTCACTGCCGACATCACCTCGGTAAAGGCTGACGGCAAAGAAAATCCCACCAAACTGGTTTCAGACAAGAACATCGAACGAAGAATGGGTATCGGTGTACGTCATGCCGGCGACGACGGCTCTGCCGCATTCCGTATTCCCGGACTGGTTACGACCAACAAAGGAACCCTTCTTGGCGTATACGACGTACGTTACAACAGCAGCGTAGACTTACAGGAACACATTGATATCGGTCTGAGCCGAAGCACTGACGGCGGAAAGACTTGGGAAAAAATGCGTCTTCCCCTTGCATTCGGCGAATACGACGGCCTGCCTGCCGCACAAAATGGTGTGGGAGACCCCTCTATTCTGGTAGATACCAAAACCAATACCGTATGGATCGTTGCTGCATGGACGCACGGTATGGGTAATCAGCGTGCCTGGTGGAGTTCTCATCCCGGCATGGACCTGAACCATACAGCCCAGCTGGTCATGGCCAAGAGTACAGACGACGGAAAGACATGGTCAGCTCCGATCAATGTCACCGAACAGGTAAAGCTTCCTGAATGGTATTTCCTGTTGCAAGGACCGGGACGAGGCATTACTACAAGTGACGGAACACTGGTTTTTCCGATCCAGTTCATCGACAAGACACGCATTCCCAATGCAGGAATCATGTACAGCAAGGACCGTGGAGAAACCTGGAAAATTCATAACTATGCGCGTACCAACACCACCGAAGCACAGGTGGCAGAAGTTGAGCCGGGAGTGCTGATGCTGAACATGCGTGACAACCGGGGTGGAAGTCGGGCTGTCTATACAACAACTGACTTCGGACAGACCTGGAAAGAACACGAATCCTCACGTACAGCCCTGATCGAACCGGTCTGCATGGCCAGCCTCATCAGTGTCAAGGCCAAGGACAATGTACTCGGAAAAGATCTGCTGATCTTCTCTAACCCGAACAGCACAAGCGCCCGTAAGGATATGACCATCAAGATCAGTATGGACGGAGGAAAAACCTGGTCAGCCGATCATCAGCTTTTACTGGATGAAGACTACAACTGGGGATATTCCTGTCTGACCATGATAGACAAGGAAACAATCGGTATCCTTTATGAAAGCAGTGTCGCACATATGACTTTCCAAAGCATCAAGCTGAAAGATATCGTGAAATAACATACCTGCAATATATTGCATAGAAAACACACTGATTTAATGTCAGATGACAAAGGATGGGCTTCTACCGGATGAAACCCATCCTTCTTTTTTTGCCACAGGAACTGTCTCCGGCTCCATAGCCCCAGCCTGCAGATGCCATATATTTCCTGAGCCCAGCCAACCAATACATTTACAGGTCCTTTTGCAAACAAAGTTTGCAGAATTTGAAAAATTGCAAACTTTGCAAGAGAGCTTCATTCTCTAGACTAAAACATGAAAAACCTCTTAAAAACATAACAACAAAATGAAATCAAAACACTTACTCATGGCTCTCCTTTCAGGAGGACTCACCTTCGGCAGCTGTACTTCGACACCTCACGTACCGGAAGGTAAATATCTGATAGCAGGCATGCTAAAAAATGTACCCGACAGCACTGTTATCAGTCTATATAAAAGCGATGGGAAACTGCTCAAACAGATACAGACAGACACTGTCATCAATGGGAAATTCTCTTTTCAGGATACGGTCAGTAGCCCTTCTCCCCAACAGTTGATGTTATTATCCGACAATGAAGGATTTCCGGCGTATGGCTATACGTATGGTACAGTCCGGCAAATATATTCAAATCACAGGCGAAGACCGTCTTTTACCCTTGTGGAAGGTAAGCAGTGAAATCGAAGAGCAACAGGCGACCAATGATTTTATGGCTTTATGTCCTTCGGAAAGAAAGCGCTCCATGCAGTGCATGCCCAGGAATCCGATCTGTTCCGTGCTGCAAAAGGAAAGAATATCGACTGGAAGAAATAGATTCTCTGCGTACATTGTATGACCCGTTGGACAGTCTCATCTATGTAGCCGAACTGAATTATATGAAAG
>ENA-OQHA01000753-OQHA01000753.1-human-gut-metagenome-genome-assembly--contig:-NODE-753-length-14962-cov-3.898011_pt1 | contig 14962 bp, 18 predicted proteins | sample MGYA00242558_ERZ504707 | MGnify/ENA primary metagenome ERZ504707 (study PRJEB26092, sample SAMD00036197) | human gut metagenome | host: Homo sapiens | study: EMG produced TPA metagenomics assembly of...
CCTTTAATGCTAAAATAAAGAACTTTCGCTCACAATTTAGGGGAGTGAAAGATAAGGCATTCTTTTTGTTTAGGCTGTCGAAAATTTATGCGTAAGATGAGAATCCCTCAGATTTTTACGTTGATCCGTCAAAACGCAGATTCAGATTTGCTAGGTCATGAAAAAAGAGAAAAGCCTTGTAAAATAGTTATTTACAGGGGCTTTAATATAATATCTTGTACTCGAAGCGGGACTTGAACCCGCACAGCCATTACTGGCCAAGGGATTTTAAGTCCCTCGTGTCTACCGATTCCACCATTCGAGCAACCTAAAATGGAGCGGAAAACGAGGCTCGAACTCGCGACCCTAACCTTGGCAAGGTTATGCTCTACCAACTGAGCTATTTCCGCGTTAACGGGTGCAAATGTAGGGAGTTTTGTAATATGTTCCAAACATTTCCCCCGTTTTCTTTTAAGAAATTTTGTTTTTAACGTCCCAAAAGTGCATTTTCCGCACGTTCGGCCACTTCAAAATGGAATCCGGAGATCACATCATCCATCAGGGCAGTGATGCGGTCGTTACACAGGTTGCCGATGCTTCCTTCGTGGGTGTGGTGCACTTCTTTGTTGTGTGTGAACTTTCCGGCTTCGATATCCAGTCCCACTTTCTTGTAGGCATCACGGAAAGGCATGCCTTCAGCTGCCAGACGGTTGACTTCTTCCACGCTGAACATGTAGAGATATTTGTCATCGTCCAAGATGTGTTCGTTGATCTTGATCTTGTCCATGATGTAGGTTGCCATGTGCAGGCAGTCTTCCAGTTCCTGGAATGCCGGAAGGAACACTTCCTTGATGATCTGCAGGTCGCGGAAATAACCGGACGGCAGGTTGTTCATAATCATCATGATCTGCTGCGGAAGAGCCTGGATCTTGTTGCATTTGGCGCGGGTCAGTTCGAATACGTCCGGGTTTTTCTTATGCGGCATGATGCTGGAGCCGGTGGTACATTCGTCCGGGAGTTTGACAAATCCGAAGTTCTGACAGCTGAACATGCAGCGTCGAAAGCCATTTTGGAGAGGGTGCCTGCGATGGAAGCCATGGCAAATGCCACGTTGCGCTCCATTTTTCCGCGTCCCATCTGGCATAGACAACATTGTAGTTCATGGAATCGAATCCCAGCAGGCGGGTTGTCATTTCCCGGTTCAGAGGGAATGAAGAGCCGTAGCCGGCAGCCGATCCCAGAGGGTTGCGGTTGCACATCCGGTAAGCGGCCTGAAGGAAAAGCATATCGTCCACCAGGCTTTCGGCGTATGCACCGAACCACAGGCCGAAGGAAGACGGCATGGCGATCTGCAGGTGGGTATAGCCCGGCATCAGGACATCCTTGTAGCGGTTGCTTTGTGCAATCAGCACCCGGAACAGTTCTTCTACTGATTCTGCAAGATTCTTCAGCTGTGCACGCGTGAACAGTTTCAGGTCTACCAGAACCTGGTCGTTGCGTGAGCGTCCGCTGTGGATTTTCTTGCCGACATCGCCCAGCCGGCGGGTCAGCATCAGTTCCACCTGTGAATGTACGTCCTCGATTCCGTCTTCGATGACGAACTCTCCTTTTTCAGCGGATGCATAAATGTTTTTCAGCTCGTCGAGCAGTACCTTCAGTTCATCGGAGGTCAGCAGGCCGATGCTTTCCAGCATGGTAATGTGGGCCATGGAGCCCAAAATATCGTGTTTGGCCAGGTAAAGGTCCATTTCGCGGTCACGTCCTACGGTGAAACGGTCGATCTCTTCGTTTACCTGAACATTCTTTTCCCAAAGTTTCTGAGCCATTGTTGTTGGTTTATACGTTTGACGATTAATAAGGTATCTTGGTAAGCATGTCTGCCAGTTTCTCTGCACCTTCCTGCAGGGGTTTGGATACCATGGCTTTCATGAACATGTTTACATCAGCACCGATGGTTACTTTTATTTTGGCTTCCTCTTCGGTTACGGGGAGAATCTGTATCCAGAGGTTCAGGGGGATCGGGGTTTTGTCTCCTTCGAACTTGATGCATTTCATCGGTTCACGTTCCACAATGCGCAAGGTCAGGTTGATACCCTGAACTTGATGGTCAGTGAGTCTTTGTCGAATGTAAGATCTTCTATTTTGCCGTCCAGCTGATTTTTTACTTCTGCCAGACGTTCACGGATCGGTTGCAGATTGTCCAGGTTGGACAGCTTGTTGTAAACGCGTTCCTGACTGGCAGGAATGTGCTTTACGCTGCTTTCGAATTTTAAAGCCATATACTTAGATTAAAAAACACGGATTACGGGAACCGTCACGTTCTTTCAGCCGAGAACCGTGAAGTTCGCATAATCCGTGCGGGTACAATTATTATTAACTTACTTATTTACCAGTCCAGTGAGCAGGGTCTTTTCTCCAGGCCTGCAAAACAGGAATGTCTTCTTCTGCAATGTAGTCGGTCTTCAATGCTGCATCAAGCACTGCATTGTAGTTGGTCAGAGTTACCAGTTCAACCTTTGCATTCTTGAAGGCTTCAACGGATACGTCGAAACCGTAAGTGAAGGATGCAATCATTCCGATTACTTCGCATCCGTTGTTGCGGATGGCTTCTACAGCTTTCAAGCTGCTTCCACCGGTAGAGATCAGGTCTTCGATAACAACGACTTTCATACCCGGACGCAATTCTCCTTCAATCAGGTTTTCCAGACCGTGGTCTTTCGGGCTTGAACGAACATAAACAAACGGTAAGTTCAATTCTTCAGCTACCAACGCACCTTGAGCAATGGCGCCAGTTGCTACTCCTGCAATTGCATCTACATCTCCGAATTTTTCGAGGATTACGCGACAAATTTCCAACTTCACGAAATTACGGAGTGCAGGATAAGACAGGGTCTTGCGATTATCACAATAAATCGGAGACTTCCAGCCAGATGCCCAGGTGAACGGGTTTGCCGGCTGAATCTTTACAGCCTTTACCTTCAACAACTTTTCTGCGAATAATCTTTCCAAAGCTTTCATAACTTAATTAATAGTGGATAAACATTTCTGCAAAAATATGGAAATCCAACGGGAATATGAAATTTATCTGCGGATTTTTTCGGAATCATCTTGCGGTAAGCGGTATGAAGGTCCTGACAGCTCCTTCAGAGCCCTTTGGCCCAGGCCAGAGTGACCAGGCTGATTTGTATGCCGGGGATGGAGACCAGCACGTCGGCACAGGCGGTCAGGGTTGCTCCGGTGGTCAGTACGTCATCGACCAGCATGATATGCTTGTGCTGCAGGGCGGGCAAAGCTTTATCGGACAGGGCAAACAGGTTTTCTGCGTTGAGCCACCGTTCGTAGCCGTGCTTGTGGGTCTGGGTCGGATTATGGTGAATGCGGTGCAGGGCATCCGTGCAGACGGGGATGCCGGTAAAGGCAGAGATTCCTCGGGCCAGCAGTTCGCTCTGGTTGTAGCCGCGTGTGCGCTGACGCCTGGGGTGGAGGGGAACGGGGATCAGGCAGTCTATCCCTTCGAAGAATCCGGAAGGATGGAGTTCGGATGCCAGCAGTTCCCCCATCTGGATGCAGGCCGTCCGTGCGCCGTGGTATTTCATGTCATGCAGGAGGGAAGAGATTTTGCTTCCCCGGGCATAATAGCAGAGTGAAGAGGCACGCCGGATTGGAAACCGTCCCCAGAAGCTGCATTCCATTTCGTTGCCGGGGCTGTTCAGAATGTGGGTATAGGGCAGTCCGGTCAGGCAGCCGGTACACAGAATCTCTTCTGTGAGGAGAAGCTTTTTCCCGCAGATCGGGCAGATGCGGGGAAAGAAGAATTCCCGGAGTCAGTCCATAGCTTCATGGTCGCAGGGATATTCGTTGCCGTCTGTCTGCGGGAGAAGTGGAAGGATTTCTTCCATGAGGAATCCCTTGCCACAGGCAAAGCGGATCAGTTTGGCATTGCGCTCGTAATCATTGCGTGCGGAGATGCTCCTGGCTTTCTGTTGCAGGAGCTTTTGCAGGATGGCCCGGTATTCTTCTTCATCAATCTCTGCTATTCCGCCTGTGATTGCTTCAGAGGAAAGCTGTTTCATCCGGAGTGCCTGAATGATTTTCATGCGTCCCCATTGGTTGAAGCGGTATTTGTCGCGGACAAAGGCACGGCAGAAGCGTGCTGTATCGACAAAGCGTTCTTTCTGCAGATGTTCCAGTATGTGGGCGGAAGTTTCCGGGGAAGCTCCCCACTGTTGCAGTTTGGCTTCAACTTCGGACGGACAGCGCTCTGCTGCCAGACAATAGACTTCTGCTTTGTTTCTGAGTTCGTTTTCGGTATATTCTTTCATGGCTTGACAGCTTTCACCATGCGGTCGTTGCCGGAGAGGTCCTTGCGCAATTCCACGGAATGATATCCCAGTTGCTGCAACAGGAAACCGTCTCTGCACCGTAGGCACGGTTGATTTCATAATAAAGGGTTCCGGAGGGTGACAGAAGATCGAGCCCGATCCGGGCAATATGCCGGTAAAAAAGCAACGGATCGTTGTCGGGAACAAAAAGTGCCAGCTCAGGCTCCCAGTCGAGTACGTTGCGTTCCATGTCTGTCCGTTCCTTCTCGGTAATATAGGGAGGGTTGCTGACCAGAACGTCTATATTCAGGGATGGCCAGGACTCCTGTAAGGCATCTACCTGCTGAAAATGGACAGTAACACCATTCCGGATGGCATTGCGCCGGGCTACCTCCAGTGCTTCGGGAGAAACATCCCAGGCATGAACTGTGGACAGGGGAAGCCGGTGGGCCAGGCTGACCGGTATGCAGCCGCTTCCTGTCCCGATGTCCAGAATGCGAACGGGGACGTCCGGATGATCTTCCACGATCCAGCTGACCAGTTCTTCTGTTTCCGGGCGGGGAATCAGAACCGAAGGAGTTACTTCAAAGGGGAGTCCGGAGAAACGGGTTTCACCTATTATATATTGTAGGGGTTCATAACTTTTCAGCCGGGTGAGAATATTATTTAACCGGGCCCTTTCGTCTGTCGGAAAATCAGTATCTTTGCCGGCATAAAGGTCCAGTGTGCCGAAATGGAACAGGTCGGTCAGGATCCATCTGGCCATTGCGGCGGCTTCTGTTTCCGGATAGAAGCCGGAAAGCGCTTGTTTGATTTCAGTGTAAACAGGATGCATAGGTCTGCAAAAATAATTATAAAAAACAGAAGACTATGACAAAAGACGAAAAATATATCCGGCGATGCATACAATTGGCTCGTAACGGCTTGTGTAATGCGGCTCCGAATCCGATGGTGGGAGCTGTGGTTGTTTATCGGGATCGCATTATCGGTGAAGGTTATCATGCCCGTTGCGGGGAAGGTCATGCGGAAGTGAATGCGCTTCGTTCTGTCCGGGATGAATCCTTATTGAAGGAGGCTACCCTGTATGTCAGTCTGGAACCTGTTCGCATTATGGGAAAACACCGCCTTGTGCTGATTTGATAGTCAGCAAAGGAATCCCCAGAGTGGTGGTGGGCTGCATGGATCCGTTTCCTCTGGTAGCCGGACGGGGCATCCGGAAACTGGAAGAGGCTGGAATTGACGTGGCTGTCGGAGTACTGGAAGAGGAATGCCGGGAGCTGATCCGGCGTTTTGTTACCTTGAATATACGCAAACGTCCGTATATTACCTTAAAGTGGGCCCAGTCGGCAGATGGCTTTATCGACCGCTTGCGGCAGGAAGGGAGTCCGGCCGTATTGTCCACTCCGCTTACTTCCATGTATGTACATAAGATGCGGGCTGAATATAAAGCGATACTGGTGGGAAGACGTACGGCCTTGCTGGACAATCCCTCATTGACCACCCGGAACTGGTACGGACCGAATCCGCTCCGGCTGGTGATTGACAGGAAACTGACCCTGCCCCGGGAGCTGAAACTGTTTGACGGTACGGCACCGACGCTGGTCTTTACGGAAGAGGTTCCGGCAGAATGTCTCCGGCGGGTAAATGTAGATTATCAGGTGCTGGATTTCAGTCAGGATATCCTGCCGCAGATCATGCAGGTTCTCTATGAACGGAAGATCCAGTCTTTGCTGGTAGAGGGGGAAGCTGTCTGCTTCAGTCGTTTATCGAGTCCGGACTTGGGATGACATCCGTGTAGAGCATTCCGGAGTTGTCCTGCAGGATGGAGTGAAGGCTCCGGCTGTTCCGGCGGGTTATGCTGCCACCTTTGAGGTTTGGGACCATAATTGCGTAAGCTATTATCAAAACACCCTTTAAAAGGGTTCGCTTGCAGATAAAAAAGCGGCGTTTATCCATAATTTTATATAAAACTTAGTACAAAAGTGGGTATTCGCAAAAAAACTTTCTACTTTTGCAACTTGTAACAACAGAACTCATTTGTAAATGAAAATAAAGTTTTTGCCGCTTATTGCAGGAATTTTTACGACTGCAACGATCATGACATCGTGCCTGGGTAACGATCTGGATGATATTAAACTCGGTTCGGAATCCAGTATAACCGCTTTTTCTATAGGAACTGTATGGGTCCCGGTGACAGGGGTAGATCAGAATGGAAATGACAGTGTTTACCTGGATTCCATTGACTGCTCGGGTTATCCTTTTACAATCGATCAGCTGAACAGAAGAATTGAAAACAAGGACTCTTTGCCCGTTGGAGCTGATGTATCCAGGGTTTTGACTTCTCTGACTTCTGACGGATCCGTCTGGTATACCAAACGTTCGGATGCGGGTATCGAAAATGATACGGTGTGGTCCAGTCAGGATTCCATCGATTTTACCTATCCGGTAACCTTCAAGGTTTATGCGTACAGCGGAGTTCAGGGAACTCCTTATACCGTTCGTGTCAATGTGCATAAGCAGGTTCCTGATTCCTTGCAGTGGCTGAATTATCAGCAGACTTTTGCTGATGGGGTTTCCTTACAGCGCCAGAAGGCCGTAGCCATTGACGGAAAGGTGTATGTATTTGGCGTCCGGAACGGAGAGACTGTTGCACAATATACTACCGTCAGCACGGGAAATCCTTCTGCATGGCAGACCGTAGCACTTCCTGCCGGTACAGACAGCTATTCGGCTGTGGTATGGAAGGATGCCGTATGGTTCCTGGCTTCGAACCAGCTGTATCAGCTGAATCCGGGAGATAACACTTATTCATTGGTTACAAATGCTCCGTCATTGATCCAGCTGGTGGCTGCAACGGATGAATCCAACGGCGGACAAAAGACAATCCTGTATGCACGCAATGCGGACAACCGTTTTGTCCGTCTGGAAAATGAGATCTGGACAGAAGATGAAGAAGAAACACTGGCGCATTTGCTGCCGGCCAGCGTCTGTCTGCTGCCAGCATGCCGCTGTCATATAATAAGACTCTGGTCCGTACCATCCTGATGGGAAACAATGAAGGTACTGCCCCGAGTGATACCACGTCTTTGCTGTTCAGCCGAATTTCCAATGAACAGTCATGGGCCAGATATGCACAGAATAACCCGCTGACATGTCCGAATCTGGAGAATATTTCCATGATTCACTATGATGATAAATTGTATGCCTTTGGCGGAAAAGCCACTACCGGAGAGGGAGAAGTCGCTCCGTTTGAGAGATTCTATTGCTCCATTGACAATGGACTGACCTGGGATCCTGTTTCCCGTTCCGTTACTTTCCCGGAAGACGGTTCTTTCCGGGCATTCTATGAAAGCAGTCACGGAAATTACTCTTGCACCGTTGATTCGGAACATTTTATCTGGATCATCTGGGAGAATGGAGCGCTGAGCAGAGGACGTATCAACCGGTTGGGCTTTGCTCCGAAGTGGTAATCTGGAATACTTGAATTTGAAGCTATGTTATACCAAGACCAAATAGATAAGACCCGTATCCCGTCGCATATAGCCATTATCATGGATGGCAACGGACGTTGGGCAAAACAGCGCGGGCAGATTCGTACTTTCGGTCATCAGCCGGAGCAGAAACGGTTCATGTCATTGCGGAAGAGGCGCTCGCCTGGGTGTGAAATATCTTACATTGTATACGTTCTCTACTGAAAACTGGAATCGTCCGGTGGATGAAGTGGCGGCCTTGATGAGCTTGCTGATGGATTCCATTGAGGAAGAAACTTTTATGAAAAACAATATCAGTTTTCGTAATTATCGGAGATACTGCCAAACTTCCGGAGAATGTGCTGGAACGTCTGAACCGCTGTATTGAACGGACTTCGGTGAATACCGGCATGTGTCTGACACTGGCACTGAGCTATTCTTCCAAGTGGGAGATTACGGAAGCGGTCAGACAAATTGCTTCCCGGGTGTCTGCGGGTGATCTGAAAGCTGATGAAATAACAGATCAGACGGTCGACGGTTTTCTGGCGACTCATTATATGCCTGATCCGGATTTGTTGATCCGGACGGGAGGAGAAGTGCGGCTCAGCAATTTCCTGTTGTGGCAATGTGCTTATTCCGAACTTTATTTTTGCGATACTTTCTGGCCGGATTTCAAGGCAGAGGAATTATGCAAAGCTATTTGTGATTATCAACGAAGAGAACGCCGATTCGGCAAAACCAGCGAACAAATTTAAGACGAAAGATGCGACACATTTTTTCACTCATCCTATTTATTCTGGCGGTTTCGTTCTGCTATCCAGTTACGGTGCATGCCCAGGAACTTAATGACACTATTTATAATCCGACCATCCTGTATAATGGTACGCCCAAGAAATATGAGATTGCAGGAATCAAGGTGGAAGGTGTAAAGAACTACGAAGATTATGTCTTGATTGGAATTTCAGGGCTGGCTGTCGGACAGACCATAACGGTTCCTGGAGATGACATTACCGGTGCGGTGAAGCGCTACTGGCGTCACGGACTGTTCTCTTCTGTAAGTATTGATGCGGAAAAGATCGTCGGTAATAAGATTTACCTCCATATCAAGCTGACCCAGCGTCCGCGTATTGCTGATATCGTATTCCATGGGGTCAAGAAGAGTGAAAGAGAAGACTTGCAGGCAAAGATCGGTATGGTAAAAGGACTTCAGATTACTCCGAATGCCATTGACCGTGCGAAGACTTTGATCAAGAAGCATTTTGATGAAAAAGGTTTTAAAAATGCCGAAGTGGATATCGTGGAACGGGAAGATCCGGAAAACGATGAGCAGGTGTATGTGGATGTAAATATCGATAAAAAGACAAAGGTAAAGGTTCATCAGATCTCGTTTGAGGGAAATAGCATCCTGAGTGATAAGAAGCTGAAACGGGTAATGAAGAAGACCAATGAGAAAGGAAAACTGATCAACCTGTTCCGTACCAAGAAATTCATTCAGGAAAAATATGAGGAAGATAAGCAGCTGATTATCGACAAATATAATGAGCTGGGTTATCGTGACGCACAGATCGTGGTGGACAGCGTGTCGGCTTATGATGAAAAGACGGTAGATGTCTACATGAAGATTCATGAAGGTGAAAAGTATTATATCCGTAACATCACGTGGGTGGGTAACACCGTTTATCCTTCTGACCTGCTGAGCCAGCAGCTGCGTATGAAAAAGGAGATGTATATAACCAGAAGCTGATGAATGAGCGTCTGAACAGTGATGAAGATGCTATCGGTAACAACTATTACAACAGTGGTTATGTATTCTATCACCTGGATCCGGTGGAAGTCAATATTGACGGTGACTCCATTGACCTGGAAATGCGTATTGTGGAAGGTGAACCGGCTACCATCAGTCATGTGCGTATCAACGGTAATGACCGTCTGTATGAAAATATTGTACGTCGTGAGTTGCGTACCGTCCGGGAGACCTCTTCAGCCGGGAAGCTCTGGAACGTTCTTACCGTGAAATTGCCCAGATGGGACATTTCAATCCGGAAAACATTCAGATGGACGTACAGCCGAACCAGACAGACGGAACCGTGGATATCAACTGGGGACTGGAGTCAAAGGCTAACGACCAGGTTGAGTTCTCTGCCGGTTGGGGTCAGACAGGTGTGATCGGTAAGCTGAGTCTGAAGTTCACGAACTTCTCGTTTGCCAACCTGTTCCATAAGAATGACAACTATCGCGGAATCCTGCCGCAGGGAGACGGACAGACACTGACCCTCAGCGGACAGACCAACGGACGCTACTATCAGTCTTACAGTATCTCTTTCCTGGATCCGTGGTTTGGCGGTAAACGACCGACTCAGTTCTCGGTTTCGGCCTTCTACTCCAAGCAGACAGACGTAAGCGATCAGTATTATAACTCTGCGTACATGAATAGCTTTTATAACTCGCTTCTGTTCGGAAACACTTATAATGGTTATTACGACAATTACGAATCCTATTATGACCCGTCGAAGTCCTTCCAGATGTTCGGTGTGTCAGTGGGATGGGGTAAACGTCTGCGCTGGCCGGATGACTATTTCCAGTTGTCTGCTGAGCTGTCTTATCAGCGCTTTATCCTGAGAGACTGGAGTTATCTGTATATCAGACTGAACAACGGCCAGTACATGACTACGGGTAACTGTAACAACATCAGCCTGAACCTGACCTTGTCGCGTAACTCAACGGATAACCCGATCTTCCCGCGTTACGGTTCTGAGTTTACGGCTTCCTTGCAGATCACTCCGCCGTATTCTTTGTTCAGCAACAAGGATTATTCCACTTACGGTAAGAACGATTACAATGAGGCTGCCAGCATGTACAAGTGGATTGAATACCACAAATGGAAGTTCAGAGCAAAGACTTATACGCCTTTGATGGATATCAAGAAATGTCCGGTGATCATGACCCGTACGGAGTTCGGTATCCTGGGACACTTCAACAAGTATAAACGTTCACCGTTTGAAACCTTCTACGTGGGTGGTGATGGTATGACCGGATACAGTTATAACTATGCTTCCGAAACGATTGCCTCCGCGGATATGAAAATGGAGCTTTGACCCCGTATGGTTCGGAAGGTTATGCATACATCCGTCTGGGCGCTGAACTCCGTTACCCGCTGATGCTGGAAAACTCAACCAGTATTTATGCACTCGGATTTGTGGAAGCCGGTAATGCCTGGACCGATGTGGCCAAGTTTAATCCGTTCAGCCTGAAACGTTCGGCTGGTGTCGGTGTCCGTATCTTCCTTCCGATGGTCGGTATGATGGGTATTGACTGGGCGTATGGTTTCGACAAGATTAACGGTTCCATGAGCCAGAGCGGAAGCCAGTTCCACTTTATCATCGGACAAGAGTTCTAATAACACAGAATATAATCAGGGGTTGATAGATGATTGTTGAGCAATGACTGTAAGGTTTGTCAATAATCATCTATTGGCTTTTTTAATCAGAGATTGAATTCCTTAACAGAATACTAAAAAGAACGAATATGAAACGATTGATCCTTTCGGCAGTGTTGCTTGTTGTCGGCCTGATGGCAGTCCAGGCACAGAAGTTTGTCCTTGTTGACATGGAGTATATCATGAAGCAGATTCCGGCTGTAACGCAGGCAAACCAACAGATGGAGCTTTGTCCAAACAGTGGCAGGAAGCAGTAGAGGCCAAGGCCAATGAAGCCAAAGCTTTGTATGAAGCTTATCAGAAAAGTGCGGCAACTTTGTCTGCAGCCCAGAAAACAGCTCAGGAGGATGCGATTGTAGCCAAGGAAAAAGAGGCTGCAGAACTGAGAAAGCAGTATTTCGGACCTGAAGGAGAACTGATGAAGAAACGTCAGGAACTGATGGGACCCGTTCAGGATGCTATTTATAATGCCGTAAAAGCCATTGCAACAGAGCGGGGATATGATGTCGTGATAGACCGTGCATCTGCACAGAGCATGATTTTGCTTCTCCACGCATTGATATCAGCAATGAAGTTCTTGCAAAAATGGGATATTCAAATTAATTTTATACATTTGCACACAAAGAGAAAATGATTATAAACAAAACAGAAACTTTAAAGATTATGTTGAAGAAAATTGCTTTTTTACTGTTGTTCATCGCACCGATGAGCGTTTTTGCACAGAAGTTTGCACATTTCAGATCTGTAGACATTATTCAGGTTATGCCGGAGTTTGCCAAGCACAGACAGATATTCAAACCATGTCCAAGCAGTATGAAGATGAGATCAAGCGTGCTGAAGAAGAATTCCAGAAGAAATTTGCTGATTTCCAGCAGGAGCAGAAGACTTTGCCTCAGAACATTCTGGAACGTCGTCAGAAAGACCTTCAGGAAATGCAGCAGAAAGGTATCCAGTTCCAGCAGGATGCACAGCAGCAGCTGGATCAGGCTTACCGTGGCATGATGGAACCGATCTATAAGAAACTGGAAGATGCTGTGAAGGCAATCGGTCAGGCAGGTGGCTACACTTATGTATTTGACCTGGCAAGAACTGATATCCCTTACATTGATGAGGCTCAGTCAAAGGACGTAACCAATGACATCAAGACTAAACTGGGTATCAGCCTGACAGCAGCTCCTTATAATCCGGCTACTGCTGCACCGGCAGCTGCACCTGCTAACTGATTGTGGGCAGCGATATGAAAGATTGAGAACTAGTCTGCTCAGGCAGGCTAATTCTCAATTTTTTTATTTCTGTATCTATTGTTGAACTGTCTGAATTCTGATTATACATCTGTTAATCGTTGTTTGAGATGTTATCTTTTTCTTCTCTTTCTTCCGGCCCTGTCGGAGTCTTTGATTCCGGTTATGGCGGATTGACCATTCTCGCCAAAATACGTGAGCTGATGCCCCATAATGATTACATTTATCTGGGGGACAACGCTCGTACTCCTTATGGAACCCGTTCGTTTGAGGTTGTTTATGAATTTACTTTGCAGGCTGTCCGCAAGTTGTTTGAACTGGGATGTCCCTTGGTTATTCTGGCCTGCAATACGGCATCAGCCAAAGCTTTGCGAAGCATTCAGCAGAATGATCTTCCTTATCTGGATCCGACCCGCCGGGTGCTCGGAGTGATCCGGCCTACGGTGGAGAGCATCGGTGCCCTGACTGCAACCCGTCATGTCGGTGTACTGGCGACTCCGGGTACGATCCTTTCTGAATCTTATCCGCTGGAGATACATAAATTGTTTCCGGACGTTCAGGTAACGGGCATGCCTTGTCCGATGTGGGTGCCTCTGGTTGAAAATAATGAGTTTGCTTCCGAAGGTGCTGATTATTTTGTCAGGAAGTATATCGATGGACTCCTGAGCCAGGATCCGGAGATTGATACGCTGATTCTGGGATGTACGCACTATCCGCTGTTGCTTGATAAAATACGCCGTTTTACTCCTTCTCACATTCGTCTGGTAGCTCAGGGAGAATATGTTGCCCGCAGCCTGAAAGATTATTTGTCGCGTCATACAGAGATGAACAGCCGCTGTACACGCAACGGACACTGTGAGTTCCTGACCACGGAGTCGGTCAGCAAGTTCCGTGAATCAGCATCCGTTTTTCTGCATGAACAGATCCAGGTCCGTAGCATTACTCTGGAGTAGTCCGGTTTTCCTGATCCTGGCAGGATAGCCGGTTCCGGTTAATCCACCAGAACCGGAGGAAGCGGATGCCTGTTGCACTCAGTGCAACCGATAATCCGGTGTAGAAGACGGCAATGAAGCTTCCCGGTAATAAACGGAGGTCGCGGATGGTGATTCCCATCAGAATCATCAGGACCATGATGATCCATCCCCTGATGTCGAAAAAGGAAAACGGACAGTTGTTCCGTTCTTTTTTCAGACTGATTCTCCGGGTATGCTTGTTGTACAGCTTTTGGAAAATAAAGGCAAAGAAAAGCAGGAAAATCAGACTCGCCTCGCACACTTTGAATAGCCAGTATTGTCTGTCTCCCAGCCAGCAGATGATTCCAATGCGCAGGATATTCAGTCCGGCAACCAGCCAGACTACACCTGCAGTAATGAGTAAAGTGCTTCTTGAAACTCCGTATTTCATATCAGAACCATTTTATTTTCCGGAAATGAAGAATGCCAGTGAAGAAAGGAGTACTGACAGGCAGATTATCAGAGCAAAGGCATGTGGAATCGCTTCGATGTGAATATCCACATTCATCCCATAGAAGCTGGCAATTAATGTCGGGATCATCAGCGTGATGGATAAGCTGGTCATGCGTTTCATGATCGTATTGACATTGTTTGAAATGATGGAAGCAAAGGCATCCATGGTTCCTGTCAGAATGTCGCTGTAGATGTTTACCTGATTATGTGCCTGTTTAAGCTCAATCAGTACGTCTTCTGTCAGTTCCGGATTCTGGTAATCCTGTTCGTAAAAGATATTCTGTAATTTCCCGATCATGACTTCGTTTCCCCTGATGGAGGTATTGAAGTAGACCAGGCTTTTCTGCAGGTTCATCAGTCGCAGCAAGTCTTCGTTACGGATGCTTCGTTCCAGCTCTTTCTCGGCGGAGTTGACTTCATTATTGATCTGTTTCAGATACTTCAGGAACCATACGGCAGAAGAATAGATCAGCCTGAGGATCAGTTCATACTTGTTGGGGACGTTGATGTCCTTCCGGCGTGTATGCTGGATGAAGTCAGGAAGCATTTCAGTCGGATGGTAACATACGGAAATAATGATTTCCTCATTGGTAATGATTCCGATGGGAACTGTCGCATAAGGGATTTTCTGATTATTGGTCTGGACCGGTATTCTCAGAATGGTCAGCAGCCAGTTTCCTTCCGTATCTGTACGCGGACGCTCGTCGGTATCTGCAATGTCATTGAGGAAAGATTCCGGGACATGCAGTTCTTCCTGCAGGAATCGGAAGTCATCTGCAGTCGGACATTCGACGTTCACCCAACAATTAGGAATCCAGTTCTCTTTTTCAACAAAGCCGTTTTCGCAATAAAGATACTTTGGATCAACGTAAAAACCTGAGGAGTAATTCTGATAAAATTGTATCTTTGCCTACAAGAATAAAAAAAAGAATACAATGGAAACAAACGGTTATCGTCTCCTTCTTCCGAAAGGAACTCTTGATTATTTCACTATATCAGATGTAAAGGAAAGCAGTACGGAAATAGTAATTTATCTTGAAGAGAAGAA
>ENA-OQHA01000754-OQHA01000754.1-human-gut-metagenome-genome-assembly--contig:-NODE-754-length-14961-cov-3.220170_pt1 | contig 14961 bp, 30 predicted proteins | sample MGYA00242558_ERZ504707 | MGnify/ENA primary metagenome ERZ504707 (study PRJEB26092, sample SAMD00036197) | human gut metagenome | host: Homo sapiens | study: EMG produced TPA metagenomics assembly of...
CGCCCACTCCCGACCCCTCGCCCACGCCTGACGATACGGTCGGCTAAGAAGTACGCGACTAAAGCCAACAAGGCCCCGAGCAGCTTATTGAACTGCTCGGGGGCCTTTTAGTTTGAAGCGACCTGATGGGCGGTCTTTATACCGGCAGACAAAAAAAGGGGGTACCGACCAACGTCGATACCCCTTACAAGCCGCTATGTCAGCGCACGCAGTGCCGAGCGCACGACCCGCACGCCTACTTGCGAGAATTGCTCAGCTTATTGATCAGCGCCTCAAGACGCTCGCCGTCCTCGGCCGTCTGGGCAATAACCAAAATCGTATCGTTGCCGGCAAGCGAGCCAAGCACATCGGGCAGCTCTGCCGCATCAACAGCGGCGGCGATGCCGGAAGCCGTGCCAGGCTGAGCCTTGATCATAACCAGATTATCGGTGCGCAGAACGCCCGTTACGAGCTCGGAAACCATACGCTGCAGGTGCAGGTCCTCTGCCAGAACATAGATGCCCTCAGGGAGCTTACGCAGCCCCATATCGGCAATATCGCGAGAGACAGTCGCCTGCGTGCAATCAAAGCCCATAGCGCGGAGCTCATCGACCAGCACGCGCTGCGTGCGGACGTCCTTATTGCGCACAATATCTCTAATGGCATCCTGGCGCCCATTGCGTTTTTTAGCCATACAAACCCTCTCTCCAAAAGATGGCGGAGACAATCAATCAGTGATTGAATAGTTTAACGCTATTTGAAGGCTTTTGTGTATAAGAACGCATTTCGAAACAATTCTATGCAAATTTGTTTCGAAATGAGCCGTTTAGGCGGTTTTTGCGCCCGTCCGGTTAAGAAAAGCTGCCAGATGCGTACACATCACGCAGCGCGCAGGCTTGGCGCTGGCGATCGGCCCAAACAACAGACCGAGTCCCCGATGGTTGTCCTTGAGCGCGGCGACCATCTGACGGGTTCGAGGCGCCTCGAGCATATCACGCATGCGGGCGGAACGCTCGATTGACGACACTCCATGCGGGCTCAGACACAAATTCTCGATGCAGGCGACCAGTCCGGCAAAGTAGAACTTTTGGCTTGCCAGCTTGAGCCGACCACCGCTATCTGCTTCCGAGAGTGAGTCCGCAAGCTCGTCGAGCGCTCGAGTGTCATCGGATATCCTGGCATACATGGTGGGATCAAAGGCATCTGTAAGCTTAGGTGCCACCGCGTGGAAACAAGCGTCGCCGCAGCCGGACACGAATCGTGCCTGCGAGAGCGCATAAGCCATAAACTCAACCGTACGGTACGCCTTGCCGCGCGACAGGCATGCCTCAAACAGCGGACGCTATACATCACGCCCAGAGGTCTGAGCGACTAGGCCGCCTAAAATCAACTGGGGCAGCCCAGTCACCATAGAAGACTCGTCTTCTATGGCAATAGAGGCAGCATCCAAGACGCGCGAATGACGCTCGCGGTGCGCATCGTATCGATCGAGCGACACCGAGGGGAGCACAATGTCTGCCGCAGTATCGCACGCGATATCGACCATCTTGGAAAGGGTCTGCGGAGCAAACCACTCATCGGCGTTCATGGCGATGATTTGAGAGCCGCGCGAGGCATCAAAACCGGCGCGAAGACAAGCGCCACGCTTCGCGTCCTCGACGTCAATCAAATCAATATGGATGTCCCTGTCGGCAGCAACTTGAAGCGAATGGCGCACACCGGGCGCAGCATCGCGGCAAACAACGACAATCTGCAAATCGTAGAGGTCTTGGTTCTGGATACTCTCGAGCGCACGCATCGCATAGCTGGGCGAACCTTCTACCACAAGGATCACCGAAAGTCGCGGATGCGAGCCACGTCGAACCAAGTTATCCGTCCTCTCGACAGCAATGAATCAAATCGTGGTTCATGGTACACCCCGGCAATAAAAGCAATGAGACACCGGTTGTATTGCACGCCAAGAACAGATGTTGCACACGTGCAGCCCACAGATGACAGGTGTCAACGCACGCCGCGTCGAGCCCTCCCCTAGTCGAGAACGACAAGCTCGTCGGGGCCGTAATCCACACCCATAAACGTAAGGCCGCAGGCAGGCGCCGTGGGACCCGCAGCGGTTCGGTCACGGGCGTCAATAACCTCGCGCATCCACTGAGGATCGCGACGATGCATGCCAATCTCCACGAGCGTTCCTACAATGGTACGCACCATCAGTGCAAAAACGCATTGCCCTCGATAGTGAAGATCAGGATATCCTCGCCAAAAGCGACCTCGTGACCAAACTCCGCACGCATCACGCAGCGGTGCGTGGGCTTGCCCACAGCAGAGGCAACCTTGCAAAAGCTCTTAAAGTCCTGCTCGCCCAAAAGCGCAGGGCAGGCGGCCGCCATCGCATCGACGTCGAGGGGATAGCGATGCCACCACACCGCACCGCGCGAGAGCACGGGGCGCGCATCGCGATCGGCAATACGGTACGTATACGTACGGGACCGCGCGTCAAAGCGGGCAGAAAAGCCCCTACGGGCCTTGTAGACCTCGTTTATGGCGATATCTTTGGGCAGGAGGGCATCCATAGCCCTCAGCCACCTACGGCGCGTACACGCGAGCTCAGCGTCCGTTACGGGCACGCTAATGTACTGGGCCACCGCATGCACGCCGCATCGGTACGACCCGCACACGTCAGATCGATCGGGCGGCGCAGCAGCGTCTCGATAGCGCGGCGTAACTCGCCCGCAACGGTCGTCTGGCCCGGCTGCTCGGCAAATCCGCTATAGGACGAGCCATCATAGGCAACACGGAATACAAGCGTGGCATCGAGCTCAGGAATCGAATTGAAATCAGACGGCGCGGTCATGGGCGCTCCCAACAAACAATCAACGGTATCGCGACAAAAAAAGAGGGGTACGCGAACGTACCCCTCGAATATAGCCTATGCAGACGGATTGTCTACTCAGCGGTCTCCTCAGCAGGAGCCTCCTCGACGGCCTCGACCTTCTTGGGAGCAGCGGCCTTCTTGGGGCCGGAGCAGCCTTCTTGGCCTTAGGCGTGCAAGGCTCGGTGACGAGCTCCATGATAACGATGGGAGCGTTGTCGCCCTTACGGTTACCGAGCTTCATGATGCGGGTGTAACCGCCGTTGCGGTCCTGCCACATGCCCTGAGCAGCCTTGTCGAAGATCTCGGCAACGAGCTGCTTATCGCCGAGCTTGGCGATAGCCAGACGACGAGAGTGCAGGTCGCCCTTCTTGGCCCAGGTGATGATCGGATCGACGACCGAACGCAGCGCCTTAGCGCGGGTCTCGGTGGTCTTGATGCGGTCGTTCTCGAAGAGGGCCTTAGCAAGGCTCTTCTTCATGGCCTTGGTGTGGCTCGCATCGGTGCCGAGCTTCAGGCCCTTCTTAACGTTGTGACGCATGGTCTAGTTTCTCCTCAAATATGCGAAGCATTAAGCCTTCAGGCTCAGGCCCATGGACTCAAGCTTGTCCTTCACTTCCTCGATCGACTTAACACCGAAGTTACGGATGTTGAGCAGATCGTTCTCCGAGAACTCAACGAGTTGACGGACCGAGTGAATGCTGGCGCGCTTAAGGCAGTTGTAGGAACGGACGGAAAGGTCCAGATCCTCGATCTGCTTGTCCAGCTCGGCGTTGTCGTTGGTGACCTCGGGAGCGAAGATCGAAGCCTCCTCCTCGACCTCGGGGGTCTCGGCAAGGTTCATAAAGGCGGCCATATGCTGGTTGATGATATTGGCAGCCTGGACCACGGCGTCGCGCGGGGCGATGGAGCCGTTGGTCTCGATCTCGAGGACAAGGCGGTCGTAGTCGGTGTGCTGACCGACACGGCAAGCCTCAACGAGCTTGGCGCAACGGGAAACCGGCGAGTACAGCGAGTCGACATGGATCACACCGATGGGATCGTTGTCGCGCTTGTTGGCCTCGCCAGAAACATAGCCGCGGCCATAGCCGATGCGCATGCTCATGGTGAGATGGCCACCCTCGGTGAGCGTAGCGATGTGCTGCTCGGGGTTGACCAGCTCAAACTCGGACGGAATAAAGAAGTCCGCACCGGTGACCTCACAGGGGCCGTCAACCGAGATGGTGGCGGTCGCCTCGTCGGTCGTGCCGAGAGCCCTGAAGACAAGACCCTTGACATTCAGGACGATGTCGGTAACATCCTCGACCATGTTAGGGATGGTCATGAACTCGTGCTGCGCACCATCGATCTGAATAGCCTCGACGGCGGCACCCTCGAGCGAGGACAGAAGAACGCGACGAAGGGAGTTACCCAGCGTATCGCCGTAACCACGCTCGAGCGGCTCGACGGAGACACGAGCAGACGTCTCGTTGATCTCTTCGACCTGAACCTGAGGCCTAATGAATTCTGACATGTATTACCTCCAGCCTCAGCAGCCCGGATGGACTACTTAGAGTAGAGCTCGACGATGAGCTGCTCGTTGATATCACCGCTGATCTGCTCACGCGTCGGCAGAGCGAGCACGTTACCAGACAGCTTCTCGATATCGACCTCGAGCCAGCCAGGGACCTCAAAGCGCTCGGAGGAAATCAGGGCCTCCTTGATGGGGAGGAGGTCACGGAACTTCTCGCCGACAGCGACGACGTCGCCGGCCTTGACGCGGTAGGACGGGATGTCCACGCGCTTGCCGTTCACGGTGAAGTGACCGTGACGGACGGACTGACGAGCCTCTTTGCGGGTGCGGGCGAAGCCAAGACGGAAGACGACGTTGTCGAGGCGAGACTCAAGGATGATCATGAGGTTCTCACCGGTGACGCCGTTCATCTTACGGGCCTTGTTGAAGTAGCCGTGGAACTGCTTCTCCAGAACGCCATAGATGAACTTGACCTTCTGCTTCTCGCGCAGCTGCATGCCGTACTCAGATTCCTTGCGACGGCGCTTGGGCTGACGGATAGATTCCTTCTTGCTGCTGTAACCGAGCTCAGCGGGATCGATCCGAGCTGACGGCAGCGCTTAAGAACAGGAGTCCTGTCGATTGCCATATTGATACGATCCTTTCAGTTACACGCGGCGACGCTTCTTGGGGCGGCAGCGTTGTGCGGAATGGGGGTCTTGTCCTGGATGCTCGAGACCTCGAGGCCAGCAGCCTGGAGGGAGCGGATGGCGGTCTCACGACCGGAGCCGGGGCCCTTGACGAAGACGGAAACCTTCTTCATACCGTGCTCCATGGCCTGCTTGGCAGCAGCCTCGGCAGCCATCTGGGCAGCGAACGGCGTGGACTTACGGGAGCCCTTGAAGCCCACCTGGCCAGCCGACTTCCAGGAAATGACGTTGCCCTGGGGATCGGTGATCGAAACGATCGTGTTGTTGAACGTAGAACGAATGTGAGCCTGGCCCACGGAAATGTTCTTACGGTCCGCGCGCTTCAGACGGGCAGCGCGAACGTTCTTCTTAGCAGTAGCCATCTATCTAGCGCTCCTTATTTCTTCTTCTTAGCACCGATCTGACGCTTCGGGCCCTTGCGGGTACGAGCGTTAGTGTGGGTGCGCTGGCCGCGGACCGGGAGGCCCTTGCGGTGACGAAGGCCGCGGTTGCAGCCGATGTCCATAAGGCGCTTGACGTTCTGGTTGCGCTCACGGCGGAGGTCGCCTCAACCATGATCTGGTTCTTATCGATATAATCGCGGATGGCGTTAACCTCATCCTCGGTGAGGTCCTTACGCGCGTATCCACGTTAACGTTGCACTCGACGCAGATCTTCGTCGCAGTGGTGCGGCCGATGCCGTAAATGTAGGTCAGACCGATCTCAACGCGCTTCTCACGCGGGAGGTCGACACCATTAATACGGGCCAACGTAGTCTCCTCTCTTAACCCTGACGCTGCTTATGACGGGGGTTCTCGCAAATGACGAGGACCTTGCCATGGCGCCTAATGATTTTGCACTTATCGCACATCTTCTTGACCGAAGGACGTACCTTCATCGTTCTTCCTTTCGGTAGCGCTCAAACTACTTCCCTACTATCTACTCGCCCAGCCGCAGGCGTTTAAAACTATGGCTGGTCTTCACACACAATCCGACCGTAGGTTGAGCTAAGCCTGCAGCCGGAAATGGAGTGCGTGTATGCGTGCCGCTATTTGTAGCGATAGGTGATGCGACCGCGGGTCAGGTCGTACGGGGAAAGCTCCACGACAACCCTGTCACCGGGGAGAATACGGATGTAATTCATTCGGATCTTGCCAGAAATGTTGCACAGAACCGAATGACCGTTCTCGAGCTCGACCTTAAACATGGCGTTGGGCAACGGTTCCTTTACCGTACCCTCGAGCTCAATTGCGTCTTCCTTCTTCACAAGCAATCATCTTTCTCTAGAAAACGACAGCGATTGAGTATTCTACAATACGCATGCACGTATCGTAATATCTTCGTAATGGCTCCACAACTAAGCGGAACTTGTTACTTTACAGAAATGTAGATGCCGACGTATTTGAACGGGACCCCTACATTTCACCGCCCTGCAAGGAACACCAAGCACCTTGGGCATCCGTGGTGAGAATCACCGGGCCGTCATTGGTAATGGCGACGGTGTTCTCGTAGTGCGCGGCGGGCAGGTGGTCGTTGGTCGTGACGATCCAACCGTCGGAGCCAGTGCTCACATGGTTGGAGCCCATCGTAACCATCGGCTCGATGGCAATGACCATGCCAGCCTGGAGGCGAACGCCTCTCCCTTCTTTCCATAGTTAGGAACGTTGGGGTCCTCGTGCATCACACGGCCAATGCCATGGCCCACATAGTCGCGAAGCACGCCGTAACCGTGAGACTCGGCGAGAGACTGAACGGCATAACCGACGTCCCCGATATGGTTACCGGGAATAGCCTGCTCGATGGCAGCCTTAAGGCAATCGCGCGTGACCTCGCACAGGGCCTTGGCCTCGGGCGTAGGGGTGCCGACGAAAAACGTCCAAGCGTTATCGCCAACCCAACCGTCGACAACGGCTCCCGTATCGATGGAGATGATATCGCCATCGCGCAGGATCATGTCGGGGTTGGGAATACCGTGGACCACGGCATCGTTAATCGATGCGCAAATGGTACCGGGGAACCCGCCGTAACCCTTAAAGGCCGGGGTGCCGCCATGCATGCGGATAATCTGCTCCGCGAGCTGATCGAGCTCAAAAGTCGAAACGCCGGGGCGCACCATGGCTCCAACGTGACGGAGCGCCATCTTAGATAGCGCTCCTGCCTTCTTCATCTGCTCGATTTGCGTTGCAGACTTAATCTTGATCATAGACCGAGAGCCTCTTTGACATCCCCGTACACGGTCTCGCGAGCCTGGTCACCGTTGACCGACTTGAGCAGACCCTGGCCACGATAGTAGTCGACGAGCGGCTCGTGGACTTCTCGTAGACGTCGAGACGGTTCTTGATGGTCTCGGGCTTGTCGTCGTCGCGCTGATACATCTCGCCGGCGCACTTGGGGCAGGTAGCATCGGCAGCGGTGCCGGTGTAACCGCAGGCGCGGCAGGTGCGACGCGAAGACAGACGATCGATGATGACCTCGGGGGCAACGTCGACCAGAAGGGCGCAGTCGATCTCGCGACCCATGGCGGAGAGCTCGGAATCGAGCGTCACAGCCTGGGCGGTGTTGCGCGGGAAGCCGTCGAGGATGAAGCCCTGCTGGGCGTCATCGGCGGCAAGGCGCTCCTTGACAAGGTCGATCACGAGCTGGTCGGGAACGAGCTCGCCAGCGTCCATGTACTTCTTAGCCTGAATACCAAGCTCGGTGCCACCCTTGACGGCAGCACGCAGCAGGTCGCCCGTGGAAATGTGAGCGACGCCAAACTCGGCGACGAGCTCCTGTGCGACGGTGCCCTTACCGGCACCCGGAGCTCCGAGCAATACGAGGTTCATGAGCAATCCTCCTCTAGCCTATTTAAAGAATCCATCGTAATCATACATCTTGATCTGCCTTCGAGCTTATCGACCGTGTCGAGCACGACGCCGACCATGATGAGGATGGACGTTCCGCCAAAAGCCTGGATCAGATGGTTACCCGTGAAGGAGAAGATGATCGAAGGCACGATGGCGATGAGCGCCAAAAAGACAGCGCTGGGAAGCGTAATCTTGTTGAGCGCGTTCTTGATGTAGGCCGCGGTAGCCCTACCCGGACGCACGCCCGGAATAAAGCCGCCCTGCTTCTTAAGGTTGTCGGCCGTGTCATCGGGATTGAACACCATGGAGGTGTAGAAGTACGCGAAGAACACGATGAGGACAACGTTAAGCACCCAGTTGAGCCAACCGGTCGAAAGCGCGGAGGCAACTGCCTGAATCCAGCCGATGCCGGGGAAGAACACGGCAATCTGAGCCGGGAAGTACAGCAGCGCCGAAGCGAAGATGATCGGCACGACGCCCGCGGTGTTGACCTTGATGGGCAGGTAGGTGGTCTGTCCACCCATCATGCGACGGCCCACGACGCGCTTGGCGTAGGAGACCGGAATGCGGCGCTGGCCGCGCTCAAGGAAAACGATCAGCGGGATAACCAGCAGGATGATGGCGCAGATGATCACCATGGTGATGATGCCACCGGCATTGCCCTCGGTGCTGGAGAAGATAGCCTGCGGCAGACCGGCCATGATGTTCGCAAAGATGATCAGCGACATGCCATTGCCGATACCGCGCTGGGTGATGAGCTCACCAATCCACATGATCAGCATGGCGCCCGCAGTGAGCGTGCCGACGACCATGAGGTCGAAGATGATCTCGGGAGCGCCGGCGCCATTAAAGCTGATGCCGAAGCTCTTAAAGAGGAAGAGGTAACCCACGGAGTTGAGGATTGCCAGAGCCAAGGTGAGGTAACGCGAATACTGCGTAATCTTGGTCTGACCGACCTCGCCCTCGCGGGCAAGCTCATGCAGGGAAGGCACGACGGCCTGGAGCATCTGGAGGATGATCGAGCTGGTGATGTAAGGCATGATGCCCAGCGAAAACACCGACACATAGCTCAACGCGCCGCCAGAGAAAAGATTCAGGAGGGCCATAGCACCTGCGGCGACCGAATTGTTATCGGTCGAGAAAAGGCCCAGCATCCCCTGGAAGGGAATGCCGGGCACAGGAACGTGCGCACCAATGCGGTACACGACGAGCATAGCTATGGTAAAAAGAATCTTTTCGCGCAATTCTTTGATGCGGAAAGCATTCTTAAGACCATTTAGCACGGCAGCTCGACCTTTCCGCCGGCGGCCTCGATCTTGGCCTGCGCAGAAGCGCTGACCTTGTCGACCTTGACCGTGAACTTCTTGGTGAGCTCACCATTGCCGAGCACCTTGACGGGCTCGAACTCGCTCTTGGTGATGCGAGCGGCCTTAAGAGCGGCACCGTCGATCACAGCGCCATCCTCGAACTTACGCTCGAGACGCTCAACGTTAACAGCGGTGTACTCGATACGACGGGGGTTGCGGAAGCCGGAAGCTTGGCAGGCGCATAGCCAGCGGAGTCTGGCCACCCTCGAAGCCGGCACCCTTGGTGCCGCCAGAGCGGGAACCCTGGCCCTTCTGGCCGCGGCCAGAAGTGGTGCCGTGACCCGAAGAATTGCCACGGCCGACGCGCTTACGGTTCTTGGTGGAACCGGGCGCGGGAGTAAGATCGTGAAGCTGCATTTGCTACTCCTCTACAATCTCGACAAGGTGCTTGACCTTGAAGATCATGCCGCGGACGGACTCGTTGTCAGCAATCTCGCGAACCTCGCGGATCCTGTGGAGACCGAGGGCACGGACAGTACGGACCTGGTCCTGCTTGCAACCGTTGGTGCTGCGGACCTGCTTGATCTTGATGGTGTCAGCCATGCTTAGTTCTCCTTACCGACGAACATCTCGGAGACCGTCAGGCCACGCGAGCCGCGACGTCCTCAGGGCTGGAGAGCTCCTTGAGGCCCTCGACGCAGCCTTGATGATGTTGAGGCCGTTGTCGGTACCGAGGGACTTGGACAGGACGTTCTTGATGCCAGCAAGCTCGAAGAGGGGACGCACAGCGCCGCCGGCGATAACGCCGGTACCCTCGACAGCGGGCTTGATGACGATGCGGCCGGCACCAAAGTGGCCGAGAACCTCGTGCGGGATGGTGCCCTGCTCGGTCACCGGCACGTGGAACATGTTCTTCTTGGCATCGAGAGACGCCTTGGAGATGGCCAGGGGCACCTCAGCGGACTTGCCCATGCCAACGCCGACGTTGCCCTTGCCGTCGCCAACGACGACGAGAGCGACGAGCTCATGCGACGACCACCCTTGACGGTCTTCGACACGCGGTTGATGTAAACGACGCGCTCCTCGAACTCGGAGGCCTCGCGCTGCTGCTTCTGATTACGAGCCATGTGCTACATACCTCCTAGAACTCGAGACCGGCGGCACGAGCACCGTCGGCGAGGGCCTTGACGCGGCCATGGTAGATACGGCCACCGCGATCGAAGGCGACCTTGGTGATGCCGGCCTCGATGGCACGCTTGCCAACGAGCTGACCGACCTTCTCCGCAGCCTCCTTGTTCGAGGTGTGGGTGCCCTTGAACTCGGCCTCGAGGGTCGAGGCAGAGACGAGCGTCAGGCTGGAGCCCTTGCTGTCGTCGATGATCTGGGCATAGATGTTGGCGTTAGTACGGGTCACGCGAAGACGCGGACGCTCGGAGGTACCCGAGACCTTGCCGCGAACACGACGCTGACGACGCTTGAGGCCTTCCAGCTTCGCCTTATGCTTGTTCATACGTAAACTCCTAAAAAGGTTGATCTTGCCAGCACCTGACGGGGTGCTGGTCTTATGCGAGTGAGTCGGTTACGACTACTTGGCGGCCTTACCCAGCTTGCGGCGGATGTGCTCGCCAACGTAGTGGATACCTTGCCCTTGTAAGGCTCGGGAGGACGATGGCCGCGGATCTCAGCGGCGATCTGACCGACCTGCTGCTTGTTGATACCCTTGACGTTCACGTGGGTGTTGTCGGGAACCTCGAAGGTGATGCCCTCGGGAGCCTCGACGATCACGGGGTGCGAGAAGCCCAGGGAGAACTCGAGGTTCTTGCCCTTCTGCTGCACGCGGTAACCGACGCCGGCGAGCTCGAGCTTCTTCTCGAAGCCTCGGAAACGCCAACCACCATGTTGTGGATGAGGGCGCGGGTGAGGCCGTGGCGGGCACGGGTCTCACGCTCGTCGTCGGGACGGGAAACGGTGAGGACGTTGTCCTCGACGTTGATAGCGAGCTTCTCAAAGACATCGAGCTCGAGCTGGCCCTTGGGGCCCTTGACGACAACGTTGTTGCCGTTGACTGCCACTTCGACTCCGGCGGGAATCTGGACAGGCTTATTACCGATACGAGACACGGTGATCTCCTTTCCTTCTACCTACCGAGCGAATTACCAGACGTAAGCGATGATCTCGCCGCCGACGTTGTGCTTGCGAGCATCGCGGTCGGTCATGACGCATGGCTGGTGGAAATAATGGCGGTACCAAGGCCACCGCGGACGCGGGGCATGTCGGCAACGCCGGTGTACTTACGCAGGCCCGGCTTGGAAATGCGGCGGATGCCGTTGATGACCTTAGCCTTCTTGGGTCCATACTTAAGCGTGATGTGCAGAGTCTTCTGGGGAACGGTGTCCTCGACATCGTAACCCTCGATGTAGCCCTCCTCGTGCAGAACACGAGCGATCTCGACGAGCTTCTTGCTGCTCGGCATGGAGACCGTGGCCTTGTTCACAGAGTTAGCGTTACGGATGCGCGTAAGCATATCTGCGATCGGGTCTGTAAGGTTCATACAGATTCTCCTTCGTTCTTGATGAACACGTGCTCTTGGTTCTTCGCCGCCCTTAACGGCAAAGCCTAACTAGCGCGTTTTCCCTGTTCCAAACGGATGCTTGAAACGCTGGTAGTGACTTACCAGCTGGCCTTCTTAACGCCGGGAAGCTCGCCCTTGAGTGCAAGCTCGCGGAAGCAGACACGGCACAGGCCGAACTTGCGGTACACAGAGTGCGGACGGCCGCAGCGCTGGCAGCGCGTGTACTCACGAGTAGAGAACTTCTGCTTGCGATTGCACTTGACGATCATCGATGTCTTAGCCACTTATATCCTCCTCACATAGAGTATTGTTCGCCCCAAGCGCCGCCCCCTTCTGGGAACGGCGCTCATAGGGCAGGTGAACCTATTTCTTGAACGGGAAACCGAAGGCATCCAGAAGGGCCTTGGCCTCCTCATCGGTATTGGCGGTGGTCACGAAAGTGATGTCCATACCACGCTGGTGATCGACGGAGTCGAAGTCGATCTCGGGGAAGATGAGCTGCTCGGTGACGCCCATGGAGAAGTTACCACGGCCGTCGAAGCTCTTGGCGGAGATGCCGCGGAAGTCGCGGATACGGGGAATCGCGACGGAGGTCAGACGATCGAAGAACTCCCACATACGGTCGCCACGCAGGGTAACCTTGCAGCCGATCGGCATACCAGCGCGCAGGCGGAAGGTAGCGATGGACTTGCGGGCACGGGTGATCATCGGCTGCTGGCCGGTGATGGCGCGCAGGTCGCGCACGGCACCGTCGATGGCCTTGGAATCGGTAGCGCCTCGCCGACGCCCATGTTCACGACGATCTTCTCAAACTTGGGGATCATCATGACGTTCTCGTACTGGAACTTGTCCTGAAGCTGCTGCTTGACCTCGTTGTTGTACTTGGTCTTCAGACGCGGCACATACTTCTCTTCTGCCATTGTTCACTCCTTCTTGGGGTTTTAAGCACGGGGCGTGGCCACGATGGGTTGTCCTCGTGCCTCCTGGCTGCATCCGCGCCGCTCATGGCATTTCGCGGTTTGGACTCGACGCAGCAGGAGCCGACAAAACAATCGGTACTATACGCGCATCGGGAGCGTATTTCCAGAAAAACCTCGTCTGCCTGCACAACTCCACAACTCCCCCGCACAAATTGATCCCTAGGGCACGGAGGAAAACAGCAGTTGCGGTGAGATAGGGACTGTTTGATGGCTTAAAAGGCTTAAACAGTCCCTATTCCACCGCAACTCATATATGGGGCGTTATTTTTGGCGCGGGAGGACCAGGTTGAGGATCACAGCAACGAGCGCGGCGACGGCAATGGAGGATCCGCCAAAGACGGTGCCAACCCATGCGGGGAATCCAGCGCCGGCAAGCGCGCCGGCCGTGCGCTCAATGCCCGTGCCAAAGGCGATAGAGAGACCCATGAGCGTGGTATCGCGCTGAGGCAGGCCGTGGCGGGCAAACATGACCACACCGTTCATACCGATGGTCGCGAACACGCCGATCGTGGCGCCGCCGATTACCGGCTGCGGAATGGACGTGAGTACGCCGCACACTTGGGCAGCAGGCCCGCGATGAGCAAGATGGCGGCGGCAAGCGTAAAGACCATGCGGTTGACGACCTTGTTCTCGCGATAATGCCCACATTCTGGCCAAAGGTTGCCGTGGGGACGCCGCCCAAAAAGCCTGACAGCATACCGACCAGGCCGTTGGCGATCAGCCACCCGAGATCTGGCTATCGGTCGCAGGGATATCGAGCGCAGCGGACGACACGGCGGCAAACTCGCCCATGACCTGCACGGCGTTGACAATGGCGACAACGCCCCACGACGGCGCACGCCGGCCGGGGTCGAACACCAGGCGATGGGCGCCCAGAGCCGGCGGGGCGAACCAGCTGGCAGTCGCGATGGCCGAGAAATCGACCATGCCCAACACCGCAGCCAAAACAAGCCCGCGCAGATACCGGCCAGGATGCTGCCCAGTCTAAGCGCGCCCTTGCCGTAGTTGCCGGCCATAAAGGTAACGACAAACGTCACGAGCGCGACGGCCCAGTTGGTGACACTGCCAAAATCGGCCGCGCCCTCCCCGCCCGCCATGGAGGCAACCGCCACTGGGCATAGTGACAGGCCAATGACAAAGATGACGGTGCCGAGCACCGGGGCCGGGAACAGAAAGCTCACGCGCCTAAACAGCAGGCCGAAGAGCACGACGAGCGCGCCACCGATTGCTGGGCGCCCAGCACGGCCTCAAAGCCGAGCTCGAGACCGACGCCTTGAGCGCCGGCACGAAGGTGAAGCTCGCGCCCATCACGATGGGCAGGCCCGAACCGACGACACCTTTTATGGGGAACTGTTGAAGGAAAATGTCGAGCGCCGAGAGGACGAGCGACGCCTGGATGACAGCGGCTTCCTCTTGAGGGGTAAAGCCACAGACCGACGCGATAATGATGGCGGGCGTGACGATACCCGCGAATGCCGCCAGCACATGCTGCAGTGCATGGGGTAATACCTGCACAAACGAAACTTTTCCCGTACGCTCGAACAGGGCATCCCCTGCTGCCGACTCTGCCATTTGCGCCTCCCATACCCTAAGCAGCGGCCCCATGCCGCTCAACGGTCGGACATTATAGGGCATATGACACAGGTAGCATTTTGACCCGCTATCCTGCATCCCCCGGGGACAAACAGCAGTTGCGGTGAAATACGGACTGTTTGATGGCTTAACAGGCATAAACAGTCCGTATTTCACCGCAACTCATATATGGGGATGAGACTATCGCTTGCGGGGGACGAGTTTGGTGCGGCGCAGGTGGATCATCTCGGCGGCGATGGAGATAGCGATCTCCTCTGGGTCCTCGGCCTCGATGGAAACGCCGATCGGCAGGTGCAGCTCGTCGATCTGCTCCTGCGTAAAGCCCTCCTGCTCCAGGCGGGCGCGCACAAAGGCCGTCTTGCGGCGCGAACCCAAGCAGCCCAGATAGGCGGGTTTGGCGCGCATGGCCTGAATCACCACGTCGATATCGGACTTGTGACCCGCCGTGGCGACGACCACCAGGTCGCGCGGGCCGATGGGGCACTGCTTGCTCAGGTTCTTGTAGTCGACCAGACGACGGTCGTAGACACCTGGCACCATTCGGGGGTCAGCGTGCCGGGGCGGTCGTCGCAAGCCACGACGCAAAGCCCGCCGCCGTGAGCACCCGCGCCGTCGCAGCACCACGTGGCCGCAG
>ENA-OQHA01000755-OQHA01000755.1-human-gut-metagenome-genome-assembly--contig:-NODE-755-length-14956-cov-4.100749_pt1 | contig 14956 bp, 22 predicted proteins | sample MGYA00242558_ERZ504707 | MGnify/ENA primary metagenome ERZ504707 (study PRJEB26092, sample SAMD00036197) | human gut metagenome | host: Homo sapiens | study: EMG produced TPA metagenomics assembly of...
GCGGATGCGTGCGTCCATGAGGCATAGCCGTTCTTTCGCCTTGGCGTTCAGCGTGGCCACACGAGCCTTGCTGTGCGCAAAGATGCCGGCCTGCCCGTCGACGATGACGGGGATAGGGGTATTCATTGGCGTTCCTTTCGGTAAGGAGGGGAAGCTGCGCAGTGGCTTCGCACCTTCCCCATGCGTATGTGAGTGGTTGGCCCCCGCGCCGGGTTGACGCGGGGTGCATACCACTGTGGACTATCAACGCTTCATGCACCAGGAAAAACGGGGTATGTGGTTCTAGCTTGCCGAGTTATCCACACCTCGACGTGTCGTCCACCACAAATGTGGATAACCAAACGCAGCCAAGTACAATACCGAGCAATACAACAAGATTCAGCCTAAGCGCACTCAGTTCACGCCTATATTCACATCATGAAGGACGCAATCGCCGGAATGACTCCTACCAGCACGAATGCCGGCAGAAAACATAGCCCTGTAGGCATCAGTAGCTTTACCGACAGCTTCGCGGCATTCCGTTCGATAGCAGCACGCTCGTCACGGTCCAGCTGTTCAATGGCGGATTCGAGGCGCACACCAGGCATATCGCCATGCGTCCATGACGATTCCAAAGCCGATTGCAGCAGGCCAAGATCTCGTTGCGTGGTATTCGTATTTCCCTTGGATGGACTATCAGCTGGCGCACCCTCATGCTGAACAGCCATAGCGGCATGCCACGCATCAGCCAGGGAACCCCTCTGGTCAGGGAGTTCCCGACCTCGCTCATGCGAGCGCCGCAGTCGCCGCCGACGGCTTTGCCCACCATGTCAAGCGCCCGGGGAATCGAGGAGCCCTGACGCAAGGACACCTGCAACATACGCAATATGAGTATGGTCCATGACGACCCGCAATCATGCGCTACGGCCGGCTCCTCGCCCGGCAAGCGGCTGTCATGACGAGACGGAGCCTTATACAGCCAACTAGCGATCGCCGCACAGCCTGCCGCGGCGTGTACCCACACCGTACTCATAATCCGCTGCCTTTCAACAATGCCCGCATCCATGCCAAGCCGGCAGCATAACAACATCCCCCTAATACCAAGCAGACCACACCGCGTGGCGATCCAAGCAAGAACGCCAATGGTCTAGCTCCCAGAAGCTCGCCCAATGCCACAGTGACGGCCGGAAGCGCGCTCAGCAGCCCCACAGTGGCTTTAGGAACGGCACATGCTTGCGATCGCAGGTTCTGCATCAGCCTCATCTGCCGGTAAGCAGTCAATACCGCTTCCAGACATGGCACTGCTTGGCAACCGAGCTCATCGCTCAAAACCGCTGCGGCGGTGACCCCGCGTGCAGCTTCAAGTACCTGCGCTGGTGATTCGTCGGGCAGACGCCGCTGTTCGAACACCGTTATGAGCCGTTCCACAGTAATGCGCTGAGTGGCGAAGCGTCTGCTGGATTGTTCCTCGAATGCTTCAACCAATGTGCCGCCACCTCGCAATCGCGCGATGGCGGACGTAATCACCTGCGCAACGCCCACGCGAGGCGAGTCGGCATATCGAGGTTCGTTTATGGCTGCGGAATCGACCGCGCGCCCGCGGTAAGCCAGCCGGTACAGCCTCCCGGACTTGTTCCCCGGCCATATCAGCACGGCGAGCGCCACCAGAACAGCACACCACATCATCACCCACCACCACTCGGCCTGGGAACGATGCCCCATCGTTCAATGAAGTGCCCCCATTCGGCGGCATACCGAGGAGGATGGCAGCCATTCCATACCGCCAGCGGTGTTCCTGCCAGTTCACCATGTGCTACGCGCAGTTCGCCGATCTGCGTGATACGCCGCTGTCCGTTCACTCGCTCCAAATGCACCACCGCGTCGAAAGCGCCTGCCGCCAGCATGGTCAACGCCTGTGGACTGACTCCGGCGAGTAATCCAAGCGAAATCAGCCTGGACGGTACTCGGTTCACGCCGTCCGCATGCACGGTGGTCATGCCACCGTGATGACCAGAATTGAACGCGCGCAATAGGTCGACGATTTCCGCGCCACGGCATTCGCCCAGCACCACGCGGTCGGGGCGCATTCGCAACGTCGCTTTGACCAAGTCCGTCAGACTTATGGCTCCGACGCCTCCACATTCGCCTCGCGCGTTACCAACGACACATGATCGCCACGCCCCAGTTCTCCCAGTTCACGAACTTCCTCTACGGTGACGATGCGCTCGTTCACATCGCATTGCGCCAGCAGCGCCTTGAGCAAGGTGGTCTTGCCCACGCCTGTTCCGCCGGTAATCAGCACTGTGGCATGTCTGCGCACCAGTCCCACGAACATCGGCAGCCAAGCAGCCGGGAATACACCTAATTGGCTCAGATGTCGCAACGATGCCATGGTCCTGTCAGGGAACCGTATGGAGATTGCGGCACCTTGTGCACCAATGGGGCAATCACCGCATGCACGCGGATGCCGTCTGGACTGGCGGCGTCCGCTATCGGGCAGGCATCATCCAGTCTGCGCCCAAGCTGCGCGCACAGTTGGACGGCGTATTCTCGAACTACTTGCGGCGAGCGAAACGGCACACGCAATACTGTTTCTCGCATGCCGTTGCCGCGGTCCGCCCAAACGCGGCCATCACAGGTCACCGCCAGATCGGTAACCTGCGGGTCGGATGCCACATCATTCAATAGACCGAAGAACACAGTTCTGGGCACTGCGCCGGGCTCATCAGCCCGAGTGATTACGGCAGCCATACCGCATCACCGGTCCTTGCAAGAAGCTCCCGAAACCGGGCGAATGGCCTGCTCGACAAGATCGGCAAGCAAGCTCACGGCTTTGCGGCTGCCTTTGGTCACCGATCTGATGCCGAGGCCTTCCAGTACGTCTCCACACAGATTGACACTTGGTTTGACAGGCCCCAATACCGTGGCAGTCAAATAGTCCTGCGCCTCACCAATACCCACGTGGCCTCTCCCACGTGGAGCGCCACGTGGTTCCACGCCGACGATATGTGGCGCTTCACCAGCCCCATGAATCCAGTCTGGACCGGTGCGACTTGGCTCCTGGCCAGCCCCATCACCGACAATTCCGCGGCAATCACCTGCATGCCACTGCGCAGATCGGGTACGGTCTCAATGAGTCCACCCTGACCGGCATCTACGATGACAACGTCGTTCGTTTCCGCCAAGCTCGAATGGCCGCTTGAACTTCCCACCAGTCAGGCTGGCGCGCGCTCCAAGGGTCATAGGGAAGTACTCGCACACCCTCCCACATCATCAGCTCATGGTTCATCGCATCGCCCTCGATGCGGCCGAGGGGTGCGTCGACTTGGCTGAATCGTAAACCCGGCTCTCGTTCTACACCCAGCAGCAGGTCAAGGCATCCGGCCACGAAATCAGCGTCTATGAGAACGCAGCTGTGTTCACGTCTCGCCAATGTCCATGCAAGCATGGAAGCCATGACACTCAACCCCACGCCTCCATGACCTGACGTCATCGTTACAATGTTATGGAAGCTGGTGTCTGTAGTCAGGGCGAGTGCCGGAGCCTCGCCCGATCTCTGCCGTTCGCATGAGCCAACGCCTGGGCGGCGGAGTGTAGTAGCGATACGCTGGAATTGGCGCATCGTCCGTGGGCAGCGGAATGCCCGGAGGTGCTACCGCTGGCGAGGTGATCCTACGCGCCACGCGGGGTGTGGTGTTGCTATTCATAAGCCGATTGAAACGTGTCCGAGTTCAATGCTCAACACGAATCGACCATTGTGGTTCTAGCTTGCTGAGTTATCCACACCCCGGCATGTCGTCCACGACAAATGTGGATAACCACGCTGTTGTTTCACGCCCATCTCATGCAGAAAAGGCCCTGACCTCATATGCACAGTCAGGGCCTTCATTTTCACGACGATTCCTTATGCGGTAATCTACATTTCTTGCTTACTTATCGAGGTTCTTAATGCCGTCTTCCATAGCATCCAACTGAGCATCGGTCACCTTGGCCGGCTTCTTCTTGCCGAACTTGGCCTTGAGCAGACCGATGATGGTCGGGGCGAGCGAGACCAGCAGAATCAGCACGATCACCAGCTCGAAGTGGTCCTGTACTGCCGGAATGTTACCGAAGAAGTAGCCCAGCAGCGTGAACAACGTGGACCAGCACAGGCCGCCGAGCACTGAGAACGGCGTGAAACGGCTCCAACGCATACCGGAAATACCGGAGATGAACGGCATGAACGTACGAATGAACGGGAAGAAACGGCCCAGGAACACGGCCAGCGGGCCCCACTTCTCAATCATGTGCTCGGTTTTGGCCAAACGCTCCGGGGTCAAGGCCTTCACCTTGCCGGACTGGATGATGCGACGGCCGAAGAAATGACCAATGAAGTAATTGCACTGGTCGCCGATAATCGGGCGCACCAGACCACCGGCAGCAGCCAGAACAGCGGCAGCGCGGCCTTGCCGGTCGCGGCATCGGGAGCGGCGAACACACCGGCGGCGAACAGCAGGGAGTCGCCCGGCAGGAATGGGAAGAACACCACACCCGTTTCGATAAATACGATGAGGAAGATGAACCGAGGGTCGGCGCCACGCCCATGGCAATCCAACCGGCAATCGCGGCACGCGGATCCTTCAGCAGTTCGAGGATGAAATTAACGAAGCCCATGTGATTCCTATGAGTCCTATACGTCTATATGTGTGAACAATCTGTCCAATAACCAGACATTCGTCTGAAAACCGTCAACCACTCTACCAGTCGCCCCGATACAAGAGGGGGCCACCGGAACCTCATAGCAGCCATTACTGCCATCTTCTTTACAAATATGGCGTGCTTCGCTGGTATATCGTCAACACATTCCACCGCTCATGAGGAGAACTGCATGCGCGGTGATGTAATCAATTACTCACCAAGACGCTGGCGCACGAAACCGTCCAGCGCGGCCGCATCGATACCGTCATACGATTCGATGGACGCGAACTGGCCCAGGCCGGAAGTATCCGTGCGAATCCAGCCAGTCTGCGCGATCAGAGTCGCGCCCGATGCCGTACCGGCTGAAGTCCAACCGAGGAATCCTCGAGCACCACGCACTTGGCCATGTCTTCACGGGCGATGCCAAGCTTGTCGGCTGCGGCCAGATAGGGCGCAGGGTTCGGCTTGTGTTCGTACGGATCGTCGCCACAGACATAGCCGGCGAACAGTCCCTCGGACTGCTTCATGATGTTCTCCGCCATACGGCGCGGCGACGTGGTGACCAGCATGGACGGAATGCCGGCCTCCTTGAGCGAGTGCAGCACGTCCAATACGCCGGGAATCCACGGCAGACGTTCGACCTCCGCCTTGAACACATAATCCTTGAGCTGTTTGTCGATTTCGGGAACGCTCAATGTGCAGCCATGCGCAATCATGACCTCTGCCACGTGTGGCACCGGAGTGCCGGAGCACTCCCAACCGAGGTCCTCGTTCCACTCGCCGCCATTGTTGTGCGCGATCTCAATCTCACCGTCATGCCAGAGCGGCTCAGAATCGATGAGAGTACCGTCCAAATCCCAGAACACGGCTTTGAGCAGCATAGTTACCTCCGTCCACATGCCCGCACGCCAATTGGCGCCTTTACTCTTGCTGCATTCCATTGCACCAATCGGATGCGACAACCATAGCGCGTCAGCACACCGCCCCTGCGCCTCAGCGCATGGTCAGCCCACCATCGACGTGCAGACATTGTCCGGTAATGAAGCCGGCCATGTCGGACGCCAACAACGCGACCCCTCCGGCGATGTCATCGGGACGGGCAAGGCGGCCAAGAGGCGTCATGGCAATGATTCGTTCACGAACATCCTCGGTGGTGGCTGCGCTGGATGCGGTTCCGGCCGTCAAACCTGCGGCAATGGCATTAACGGTAATGCCGAAGCCGCCCAGCTCCTGGGCCAGAGAGCGGGTCATGCCGACCAAGCCGCCTTTGGCAGTGATATACGAATGGTAGGGCACGATGGGCGAATCGACCAGATTGCTGGAGATGTTGATGATACGCCCGGAGGTCTGGGCTCGCATCAGCGGCACCACATGTGAGCACATCAGATATGCACCATGCAGGCATCCCTCGATCTGTGCGCTAAACTCATCCAATCGCCTCCAGCAAAAGTGGAACGGCGACGCGGGTCAAAGGAGAAGCGTCCGAAAGCATTATTCACTAAGATGTCCACGCCGCCGAATGAGTCGACAGCGGTACCCACTAGCTTGGAAGATTGCGATTCATCGCAAACATCCGCCTGTACAGCTATAGCCAAGCCTCCCAGCGAGTGGATGTCTTCAACGGTGCGCTGCGCGCTGGCGGCGTCATGTACGTAATTGATGACGACAGCGGCTCCGTGCGATGCCAGGCATTTCGCCACAGCCGCTCCTATGCCCTTGCCGGAACCGGTGATGATCGCTGTTCTGCCATCCAGATTCACCATTGGACGCCGTGCCATATCGCTTTGCTCTGTCATTACCCTTGCCTTTCGCCCTGCTACCAGCCTCTGCTGCCCGCAACAGCACAGGCCTATTCCATATCCATATCGAACGAATCGCTGTACGCGTCGCTGCCGCGTTCGACATCCACCACGCGCAACAGATCGATGAGGTTGAAGCTCCCATCATGATGCCAGCCGGATTTCGCCCGATCCATCTCACCGAGCGGACAGATGCGATTCACACCGACCTCGGCCAATGTATCTGCAAGACCAAACAGTCTGGTTGAATCCACAGCGACACCGCAGCTCTGCAGCCAGCCACGGCAGGAAGTCAGTCTTCTGGCAGCGTCCAACAAATCTGGCACCGCCACCACGTTGACGGTGCGGTTCAACGGCGACATCAGCGAAGCAACATCCTCGTCGGCACCGCTACCGTCAAGTTCTCGATACAGCACCGACCATGCCGTGCTATGGCCACTGGCGAACACCGCGGCCTTCCCGCCCATCAAGGCTCTCATCTCAGCGTCGGTGCGCGCCCGCTGAATGGCCACGTTCTCGGCGTCACTCAATACGGAGCGCGGATATTTGCGCTGCTGATTCTCAAGCTCGCCACCGAGCAGCTGAGCCACTTCACGAGGGGTGAGGGCTCCATCAGTCTCCACGAACACGGTCTGCGGAGCCAGGCAGCTTTGCTGGTCATATGTGGCGATGTCAACAGCCACACGATGCACGGTATCGGCATAGGTATCAGGACGCAAAGCCTCTCGGCCAATGAACGCCAACCCGACTTTTGCTCCGTAACCTAGACAGGGCTTGGACCCGGCGACTTTGCCCGCAATCAATTTGGTAGTCTGCGAAGAACCGTAAACAATCACGGCATCGGCCGCATCGATGGCTGAATCCTCGAGCTGCTGCGAGCCGCCCTTCCATGGAACCACCGCAATGGCATCAGCGAGGTCGGAATTGACCATCGCAATGCTGCGAGCAAAGAACGCAGGCATCACCGGCTCGGAAAATGAAGATTTGCCAAGAATCGCGCCTTTGACCAGCAGGGTCATCGCCATGCTCCACACGGGAATCCCCGGCACATTGCTGGAGAACACCTGATAGGTGAGCGCTGGGCCCACATATTTAGAGTATCCCCCGCCTTGTTCGGCCGGAATTCGTCAAGCATAGACGGCTGACCGATTTCGGAGTCAAGGAACCGGAGCAGTTCACGACGCCTGAACTGGCGCATATACCGTTTGAGCTCAATCCGCACCATGTCAGGCTCATATCCGGTGATTGCGGGAATCAGCAGTTCAGCCTGACGCCGCAGCTCAAAATCCGGATCGGCCCATAGTTGGGCCGCGTCGGCCACGATGTCGAGAATATCGTTGACACTCATCGCGGCAAGCGTGCGGTTGCGAACATCGACAAGCTGCTTGGCAAGGGAAGTCACCTTTGAGCCATCCAGTCGCGGATAGCGCAAACGCTTCACCCATCCGATGTGGCGACCTCATAGATTTCGTAATCCGAAACATCCACTCCCGAGGCAGGTGGAAGACATCAATGGCCTGACTCACGGATTCATCAACGGTTGGCACTGATGACCTCGTCTACCGCGATTGAGCACCCACGAGCCTCTGCTCCCTTCGCCCTGCCCTGCAGCAGGAATCCGTCCGGGGTCCGATGGCCGAGATCCTCGGTCAGAATACCGATGCATGAATTCCAATTGGCAAGGTCGTAATGGGCTATCACACCGGTCTCACCATCCTTGACGGGAGTCAGCGTTTCCGGATCGAGGAAGACCGTGCGCACCCAGGCGGGGTTCGCCTTGAGATAGTTGCTGGTGCCATCCGTATACCACGACAGAATATTTTGGTCATAGATCTGCGAGCTCAACTCGGTCATGCCATACATGTTGACGCAGTGGTGGCGCGGCACCCCCAGTGTCTGTTCCAGCTCATCAAGCATCTGGTCTTCGGTGATGTCGCGCTTAGTGCTCTTGAAGCCGCCAGTGTCGAACAACCGGCTATCGGGGGCCAGCGCGAACGTCAGATCATGCTCATGCAGGTAATCGAACAGATACAGATAGGACGACGAGACACCCATCAGCATCACCGGTTCACCGTCAGACACCGCACGGTTAAGGAAGGCGATGATTTCATCGAACTTGAGTCCATGCTCGTCGAAGAACACACCGCTGCCTTCGCTGCCGCAGCACTCCACGGCCTTGGTAAGGTAGCGCGACAGGGAGGAGTTCTGGTTCATGTCCCATGCCGGCGAAATCACGGCGATGCGGATACGCTCTCGATCCGGCATGATGAAATGACGGAACGGCACAATCATTGATTCATCCCACACCTCAAGATCGGGATGGAAGTTGCGCCCACGCATCTTGCCGCCATGCGTGGTTCCGCTCGTCATGAATACGGCTTCGCACTGCTCGGTCGGTATGGTCGAAAGGTCAAGGTGCTTGAACCCGTCCACCGGCATCGGCGGAATCTCCCGCCAATCCTTGAGCGTTGCGGGGGTGACGCGTTTAGCCGCGCAGTAACGACGGTACGGCAGATCATACGTGTACTGATAGATGAACACGTCGCGCGCCAACGCACCAAACGCCTCTTCCGGGGCCTGCTCACAGCCATAGGTATGGATAAAATCCAGAATCCCGCGCTTGATACGACGCGCGTCATCCATCACATCAGTCATTGCATCGCTCCTGTCAATATCCAATATCAACCAGCATTATCGTTCATCGTACGCCGCAGCGCCAGTCCCATCCGCCGGATCGGCTGCTGGAACATCCACGGACGCCGGCGCACGATGCTTCGCCACCAAATCCGGAAGAGCGACGAAAAGCGCATTGAGAATGATGGCGCTGAATAACACCGACCATGATGTTGTTGCCAAAGAACACGCTTGCGCCGCCGGTCAGGCCGGAGAGCGCCTTGGGCAGGGCGATGCCGAGCAACAGAGACATGCCGATGACCGTTTGACGGCGCTCGTCATCAGCGACCTTGCGCAGGGCGCGCAGGCCGGTCACGATTAGGCTGGCCGCAGCCGGCAGGAAAATGCCTCCGACGACTGCCGAGGGAATGACGGACAGCAACGCGCCCGCCTTTGGCACGAAGCCCAGAATCAGCAACAGCACAGCGGCGATGATCACAGGCGTGCGCGTGCGCAACTTGCCTTCGCCGGTCAGGTTGAGCAGGCCGACATTTTGCGGGTAGGCGGTGGTGGTGAATCCACCAATCAGCGAGGAAATGGCTGAACCGGCCGCCTCGCCGGCAAGACCGTAGCGCACCTGCTTGCGTTCGAGGGACGTGCCCTGAATCTCAGAAGCCGCCTGATAGACGCCGAGAGCTTCCATGACGGCAACCATGTAGGCAATGAAGAACGGATGAAGATCTTCCAGTCAAATGTGAACGGACCGTAGGGCAGGAAGGTCGGCAGGCCCAACCATCCCTTGGATGCCACAGGAGAGAAGTCCACCATGCCAAATGCTGCGGCGACCACGGTGCCGACGACGAGCGCGATGAGGAATGAGAACGACTTGAGCAGGCCCTTGCCGAGCAACGACAGGACAAGCACAATCGCCGTGGTCAGAATCGACACGGTCAGGATGTGCGGATCGGCGAACGTCTTGTCGCCGGGAGCCCCGCCTAGAAACTCGCTCAGCGTGAATCCAGACAGCGAGACACCGACCATAAAGATGACCACGCCCGAAATCATCGGAGAGAACAGGAACCGCATCCGCTCTATCACACCGGTCAGGCACAGCAACAGGAACACAAGCGAAGCGATGAGAATGGACGAACTCGCCGCCCCCAGCATGCCGGCCGTACCTGCCGCGATCATCAACGCGTCAAACGCGGCTGACGGCCCCTGCACCACCGGCAGGCGAACCAGCCGAGTGGCCTGAACCAAAGTAACCAGACCAGAGACGATGAAGATGGCGTTAATCATGTTCGACGACAGGGCAATAGGTAAGCCGATTGCTCCGGCCACAAACACCGGATCAAGCCAGACGTTGGAAACAAGCACATGCTGGAAACCCAGCAGTACGTTCTGGGCGGTCAGCTCCTTGCGTATTGACATACGCTTCCTCTCTCTCAACGCGCATATGGGATGCCGAGCCGAACAGAGGAGTTCAACCGTCGCATTCCCTACGCGAGTGTTAGCTCACAGGTTCGAAGGGTTCGGCACATACCGTCTCAGCCTAAAGCACCCCTTACGAATCGGTTTTCGCACGTCACCGTAACAAACCTTGACATCTCCGTCAAGAAGATTCGTGCTTTTCGGCAGCTGCCCGATGTGAGATAACAAACAGTTTTACGAATGGAGAAGGAATCGAAGCAATGCGGCCAGACTCACCAACCCCACAGGACCATGGACTTGGAGTCGGCGGGAGTGTAGTTGGAGTCGCCGGTGGCGCCGGCAGCGATATCGGCGGCAGTATCGCGGCCGGGCAGTTCGCGGGTTTCGCGGCGGATGGCGTTGCGCCAGAGGCGGGCGCGGTTGGAGCGTTGTACCTCCACGATATTGCCGTCACGGCCTGCGGCGAAAACGCTCTCCTGGTCGCCGGTTTGCATGCGTTTGACTTCGCGGCGCAGTTGGCGATTCTCTTCTTCGAGGACCAAAATGCGCGCGATACCGGAAAGGTTGATGCCTCATCCTGGCTCAGGCGCTGAGCTCGGGTCAGGCGGGCAATGTCGCGCAGGCAGTAGCGGCGTGCGCCGCCATCGGTGCGCTGCGGACGAACCAAACCGAGGCGGTCGTACTGACGGAGAGTCTGGGGGTGAATGTTGGCCAACTCGGCGGTCTGGCCGACGGTGAAGATGGGCAGTTCGATGTCGAAGCCGACGTCATCGGCTCCGTCGAGATCGGCCCTGCCCATCACGAGCGCGGTTGCGCACATCGCGTATAACTGCTTCATCTGGTTGGCTAACCGCGCCATTGTTCACCTCCTGATTACAGGCTGAGATAGTCGCCGGCTTTTTCGTCGAATTCTTTGGCGGCGTGCTTGACGGCCAGACCCGGCTTGGCGGGGACCATGATCTGCACACGGCCGATCAGGTCGCCCGGCTGGTTGCTGCGCTGGACGCCAAGTCCCGCGAGCTTGACTTCCGCGCCGGAGCTGGAGCCTGCCGGCACCTTGAAGGTGACGGGATTGCCGTCGATATCCTTGGCCTCGACCTTGCCACCGGCCACGGCCTGGCCCACAGTTACGGGCAGGTCCATGACGATATCATGGCCGCGCATCGAGAATGTGGCATCGGGCTTGACAGTGACGTGCAGGTACAGGTCACCGGCCTTGCCGCCGTTGATGCCTGGCTTGCCCTTGCCGGCCAGCTTGATTTTCTGTCCGTCCTTGACGCCCGCAGGCACGTGGGCCTTGAACTTCTTGCCGTCCACGGACAGGGACACGGTAGCGCCCTTGACCGCCTGACGCAGGGTCAGGCTGATCTTGGAGTTGCGGTCCTCGCCGTTTTCGGGGCGCGGGGCCTCCTCATAGCCATAGCCGCCGGCATTGCCGTACGCCTGCTGGCTGTAGCCGCCTTGGCCTGCAGCACCGCCGAACATCGAGAAGATGTCGTTGATGTTGTTGGGGCCGCCGCCCGAAGTGGAGAAGCGGATGCGCGAGCCATTGCCGCCGGCACCCTGGCCGAACATGGAACCAAAGATGTCGGAGAAACCGGAAGCATCGAAGCCGCCGGTGCCGGAACCGCCGGCGAAGCGGGCACCGCCCATGCCGAACTGACGAATCGCGTCGTACTTCTGGCGATCTTCCTTCTTGCTCAGCACGTCATAGGCTTCGGAGATGTCCTTGAACTTCTCCTCGGCTTCCTTGGTCTTGTTGACGTCAGGATGGTATTTGCGGGCGAGCTTGCGGTACGCCTTCTTGATGTCGTCGTCCGAAGCGTCCTTGGAGACACCAAGGACTTTGTAGAAGTCTTTGCTGAGCCATTCGTTTTCAGCCATTCATGTCTCCTTTCTAGAAAAGTCTTTATGATTGGCTCCCCTCCTTGAGGGGAGCTGTCGTCATAGGTGACTGAGGGGAGTTACGGCATCCGTTAAGCTCCCCTCAGTCAGCTTCGCTGACAGCTCCCCTCAGAGAGGGGAGCCGAGGTAAATATCAGCTCCCTCATCAGAGGGAGCTAAGGCACTGTCAACTCATTGCAGCGAACTGGTCGTCAGTTTTGTGGGGAGGCTACTACTACTCGGGCGGCGCGGATTACGCGGTCGCCGATACGGTAGCCGGCTTCCACCACGGTGTCGACGGTTTCCTTGTCGGCATCGGCATCCGGCTTGTGCAGGATTGCCTCATGCTTGGTGGGGTCGAAGTCCTCGCCCTTTTCGCCGAACTTCTCGACGCCGAACTTCTCGAAAGCCTTGTCGATCTTGGCGGCAACGGCCTTGAACGAGTCGTCCATCTCGCTGTGTTCGCGAATGCGGTCGATGTCGTCGAGGGCGGGCAGCAGCGCGGTCAGCACGTCGATGATGCCGTGCTGGCGGAAGCGCTCCTGCTCCTTCTGCGTGCGATTGCGGTAGTTGATGAACTCCGCACGTTCGCGTTGCAGGGCTTCGAGGTAGTCTGCGGCTTCCTTCTTGGCCTTGCCGAGCGGGGTGAGGGTGTCTGCGGAATCGGACTGGCCTTCGCCAGTCTTCTCTCCCTCAGCTGCGGCAGGAGCCGCGTCGCTCCTTCATTGGAAGGAGCCTGGGCAGCCGAATCCTGCGCAGAGCCGGACTCGGCGGAGGCGTCAGCCCCTGAAGAGGCCTGAGCGCAGCCTCAGCATCTGAGGGATCCGGCAGGTCGTTCAGGTAGTCGTCCTTGTTGAACTCGGACATCACTTGTTGTCCTTGTCGTCATCGTCGTCCACGACCTCGGCCTCGACGGTGTCGTCGTCGGAACCGGAGGCGGAGCCAGCGGAAGCGCCGGCACCGTCAGCGCCAGCCGCACCGGCGGCAGCACCCTCGGCACCCTGCTGGGCGTAGAGGACCTGGCCGATCTTCTGGGCGGCGGTCATCAGCTCGGTCTGAGCGGTCTTGACCTTCTCGGTGTCGTCACCCTTCAGGGCTTCCTTCAGAGCGTTGACCTTGTCGGTGACTTCCTTGACGATGTCGTCGGAGAGCTTGTCCTTGTTGTCGTTGACGAGCTTCTCGGTGGAGTAGGCGAAGGCTCGGCCTGGTTGCGGGTCTCGGCGTCTTCCTTGCGCTTCTTGTCCTCAGCCTCATGAGCTTCGGCTTCCTTGACCATGCGGTCGATCTCGTCCTTCGGCAGGCCGGAACCACCGGTGATGGTCATGGACTGCTCCTTGCCGGTGCCCTTGTCCTTAGCGGACACGTGCACGATGCCGTTGGCGTCGATGTCGAAGGTGACCTCGATCTGCGGGACGCCACGCGGAGCCGGAGCGATGCCGGTCAGCTCGAAGGTGCCAGCGGCTTGTTGTCGCGAGCGAACTCACGTTCACCCTGGTAGACCTGAATCAGCACGGACGGCTGGTTGTCTTCAGCGGTGGAGAAGACCTCGGAGCGCTTGGTCGGGATGGCGGTGTTGCGATCGATGAGCTTGGTCATGATGCCACCCTTGGTCTCGATACCGAGGGACAGAGGGGTCACGTCGATAAGCAGGACGTCCTTACGGTCGCCCTTGATGACGCCGGACTGCACGGCGGCACCGACAGCCACAACCTCATCCGGGTTCACGGACTGGTTCGCTTCCTTACCACCGGTGAGTTCCTTGACCAGGTCCTTGACGGCGGGCATACGAGTGAACCACCGACGAGCACCACGTGGTCGATGTCGCTCACGGAGATGCCGGCGTCGTGCAGCACGTTGTTGAACGGCGTGCGGCAGCGGCCCAGCAGGTCGGAGGTCATTTCCTCGAAGTGCGCACGAGTCAGGGTCTCATCCAGGTGCACCGGGGTGCCGTCAGGAGTCATGGCCAGGTACTGCATGGAAATGCTGGTGGAGGTGGAGGAGGAGAGCTCCTTCTTCGCCTGCTCAGCGGCTTCCTTCAGACGCTGCAGCGCAATCTTGTCCTTGGACAGGTCGACGCCGTACTTGTTCTTGACTTCGGAAACCAGCCAATCGATGATCTTCTGATCCCAGTCATCGCCACCGAGGTGGTTGTCGCCGTTGGTGGCCTGAACCTGAATGGTGGAGAAGCCGTCATCATCCTTGCCAATCTCCAGCAGGGAGACATCGAAGGTGCCGCCGCCGAGGTCGAAGACCAGGATGCGCTCGTCTTCCTTGCCCTTCTCAAGGCCGTAGGCAGAGCGGCTGCGGTCGGCTCGTTGATGATACGCAGGACGTTCAGGCCGGCGATCTTGCCGGCGTCCTTGGTGGCCTGACGCTGGGCATCGTTGAAGTATGCCGGGCAGGTGATGACGGCGTCGGTGACGGGCTCGCCGAGGTATGCCTCGGCGTCCCTCTTCAGCTTCATCAGGATCTGCGCGGAAATCTCCTGCGGGGTCCACTTCTTGCCGTCGATGTCGACGTCCAGTCGGAGCCCATGTGGCGCTTGACGGAAGAAATAGTGCGGTCAACGTTGG
>ENA-OQHA01000756-OQHA01000756.1-human-gut-metagenome-genome-assembly--contig:-NODE-756-length-14944-cov-1.889316_pt1 | contig 14944 bp, 21 predicted proteins | sample MGYA00242558_ERZ504707 | MGnify/ENA primary metagenome ERZ504707 (study PRJEB26092, sample SAMD00036197) | human gut metagenome | host: Homo sapiens | study: EMG produced TPA metagenomics assembly of...
GTCGTTTCCAATCTTTTAAAGAACCTTGATTAATATCTATAACGTTTACATATTTCTCTGAACCATATGTCATCAATGTATTCAGAAACTATTTTGACTTTTCTTCATAAGTAAATTTATGTTTGAATGTCCATAAAGAAAGCTCCCTTCTAAATAAACAAGATTTTATTATTTCTCTTGTCTACTTAGAAGGGAGCATATCACAGGATAGGCTATACGGTTCTTTGTCTTATTTAGCTTCATTAATGTATGCCCCTGGAAATGGCCATGGGCAATCAGTTAAACATCGTTGTGTCCTTTCAGAACATCCGGTATAACTTTCTATTTCTTCTTCTGTTAAATCCAGTTCTTTCAAGAACTCTTCTGTTGCTTCATTATTCACCATGTTTTTTCTCCTTTCTGTTTAGTATATGAAAACTATAATCCCTTTTTTTCCATACAACAATATTCTTTGTATAAATCAACATATTTTTGACATAGATTTTCAGTTTTCCCATTTTCCCACATATCTAGCTAACGCTCTCATGAACTCTTCCTTCTTATATTTACTTACTGGAATAGTCTTTAACTTCTGAGCTTTGCCTAATTGGTAACTATAATTATGTAATCCATTTACTAAAAATGTAGAATATGCTAAAGAAGCGTAACGATTATAACGCTACGCTTCTCCCTATAAAACTATTCTACATCTCTAAAATACCGTATGCACTTCAGCAATTCTGCTGTCAATTCCTGATACAAATCTTCATCAAAGATCCCTTCTACCAAAGCATTTTTAATTAAAGTGGCCGATACATTTCAAATATTTCCAGAATAGCATCTTCATCCCCTTGCCTTGCCCGGTATAACAATTCTTTAAAATTCATGATCTCTTTCCTCCCATTCTCTTGCGTATTTTCCGGATAGCCCAATAATATGCACCTTTACACCGTTCTTCAGGCATCTGATTCAAGATGCTCATTTCTTTAAATGTACGTTCCTCAAAGACATGCTGATAGATAAGCTTTCGTTCTTCCTCCTGCAAAGAAACTGGCTTCCATAAGGTTTATGTCCGTCATCTCATTCCACTCTGGATAAATCCCCTTGGATTCATCCAGAAGTAACTGTTCCTTTTTCTCAAGTTCTAACCGTTCCTCCAAAGAAATGTCTATATCTGTGATTTCTTTATCCTCCAGATTCTCCTCCGCAAATAATATTTTCTGCTGCTTTTCCAGATACCGGAGCCTTCTCCCCTGGATAGATGCCAACAAATATGCCGTAAAATAGTTTCTTGTTTTAGAACCACTGTATTTTTTCTCTTCTTTCATCCTTTACCTCCGAAATTTGAAAATGAATTAGTTTCCAAATTTCTAAAGGCGGCGATCTGCAGCCAGGATAAAAAGATAGTTTCCTTCCATGATAAAAGAAAAAGCCGAACCAGTATTCAACATAATCCGACATTTCTTCTAAACCATGCAGGATACTGCACGGAATATCTAACACTTAACGCATATCCTGCATATAAATGGCTCTCTTCGTTTCCCCATAATAGAAGAATTTTTTGATGAATCGCTACACGAATGCCTTTTCCTTGCTTGCAGCATGGGTGCTTTCCTCCTTTTACAGGTTCTAAAGCACCGCTTACTCACACTATATTGCGTTTTATCATGTGCTATAATGCGTTTCTCTTACTATCAATCTACGTTAAAATAAAACAATAAGTGAGGTGATGCGGATGCGGATGGATACCGTCAAGAAAAAATTAGGCTACACGGTAAGAAGCGAAAGAGAACGGCTTGGCCTGTCACAGTCCAGTCTGGCAGAACGGGCAGGAGTTTCCACACGAACAATCTCTGATATTGAAACCTGCAATGGAAATCCAGAACTTGCTACTTTGATTCCTCTTACCCAGTATTTGAGAATTTCTATTGATTCCGTTGTTCAGGAAGATGAAGCAGATACTACCACATATCAAATCATGAAAGAGCTGCAAACCTGTTCCGAAGATGATCGCCAGATTGCCTTCGTACATTGCGTGAACTTCTTTCTGCATTAAAAGAAAAAGAGCATTCCGATTAACTTTTTCTAACAATATCTAACCTATGAGTATATGGATAGAATCTGTGAAAAACCTTTGTCCAATCTGTGCGTTTCCTGTGGACGATAAAAATAAACAAAAAGAAGCATCTCATCGAGTGCTTCTTTTTTGTTTATGATCGATTACGGAATATGCTCATAGCATCTCTTACACTTTTTGCTACTTCCGGAGTAATGGTTTCAAGTGATTCCTGCTGCACAGCCATTACACTATTTGAATTACGATTCGGCTCCTCTGGCTTTATGGAATGCAGGTGCATTGCTTTTGCTACTTCTTGCTTTACCATCTCCTGCATTAGAACCTGAAGAGCTTCATTGCTTAAAACAGCCCCTTCCTCTTGTCGGACATCATCTATGTAAGATACCAATGCTGAAGCGATTAAATCTGCCTTATCCTTTACAGAGTTTAGGATTTCTGTTGCCCTCACATGTGAAGGCTTTGTTTTAATCAAATCCAAGTGATTGAATTTATGAGGGATTTCTTTTTCTCCACATTTATCACACTCCTCTACATAATCTGAAACAGTCTGTCATATCCTTTGGCATTGGCAGAAATATCCTCAATAAAGGTATATTTCCCCAGACGGTCCGATTGTTCCAGAAAATGGCTCAATAGCTTTGCCCCGCCTCCAATAAATACCGTATATGCTGCTTTGGTATCTATGCCTCTTTCTCGAATACTGTTCAGCAGATCCTTTACAAAATCCTGCACCATACCTTCTGTCATACGGACTACAGCCTCTTCATAAAACTCTGTGTTTCCCTGAAGGATACTGTCAATATCACTTTCCTCTAACAAAATATCATATTCACTGTTAATCCCGGAAATAATCTTGTTATACATGGTAATCACACCTTTTCCATAGAATCACAGGCTTCCATATCCGGATTACCTTTCCGCATCAGCAGATAGTCTGTAGTAAATCCTCCTATATCAATTCCTACTACTTTGGGAATCTGCTGCAGCTTTTCAATCATAGTCATCATAGCCGCATAGTCCTGTGGAAATGCCATTACCTCTCCAATGGTGATATGATATGTCCTACCACAGTAATTGATATCATGGATTTTCCCTTGTCTTTTAAAATATGCTTCATACCGTTCACAAAGTTCTGCATAATGCTTGGGTGGCAGCCCAATCGGAAGATCCACCTGAATGACATCCTCCGGCTGAATTTGAGGGTTTTCCTCCAGCTCTTTTACGATTGCAAATAGAGTAAGGATAAAAAATCGATCATCCTGCGTTTTATCTCTTTGATAAGGAATCCTATTTTCACTCAGCACATAATACTTTCCCTCATAGAACAGGAACTTTTCCCCTCTGGCAGGCTTTTTATCCTGAATGGTAAGCCCTGTCGTAAATACCTGGGAACAGGTTTTCATATTTCTATTGCCATGGTCTACCGCAATCCGAACTTTTTTTATCATAAAATCATCTCTCCTTTTTTTCTTTATACTTCTCTTGTACGCAGAGCTTCCGTACAAAGCAACTTTTTTCAAAAAATATCCTGTCTGCAGCATTTTGCTACAGACAGATGCTTTCTTCCTATATAATAATTTTTAACATTTATCTTTAAACCACCATATATTTCCAGTCCTCATTCGAATTATTTCTCTTTATAAAAAATTAATCTGTTCTGCCTTTTGAGGCAAAATCTTTTTAAACAGTTCCATATAGCGTTCGTATCCGGCTGTAATCAATGGACCACGAAGTGATGTTTCTGACCAAAGTAGCAGTTCTTCTTCCTCTGAATAATACGGAATATTACTAACTGTAAATTTCCCGCCAAAATAATGGGGTGTACTGACTTTCAAAAAATCCTGCATATCCTGCTTTGTCGATACCAGTGGCAAACCTTTCATTTTTCGCACAAAAAAAGCCTCTACCACATCGGGTAAGAAGCCTTTCTTTAAATAAGCATTTGCTCTGCCAAATATTTGGGTTGAACACTCCAGCCGTACTTCTCTTTCTTTTTCGCTGCAAGTTGTATCCAGCACAACCTCTGCCAATGCCTTTGCATATTCAAAATCTAACATCTGTTATTCCTCCATTTTTATTTTCTGTTTCAGTTTTCCATGTACTAAATAGCGATAATCCTTCGGGTATTTACACAAGTTGATAAGGTCACTACCTGATCCTCCTCGGTAACTGTCATCCCTGTGTTATACTCAGCACTTCTTTGTAGTGTTTCCAGAAAAACTTCATAGTCCTCAGAAGTAGGAAATCATAAGTATATGCTGGATGATCCGTCGGTGCTGCATAACAGGAAAAATCTGATACTCATAAATATATCCTGGCACAATACATATAAAACAGGGATAGTTTCGATAAAGTGCCTGTGACTGATACTGATCCAGGGTTCCAAACATGCTCCCATCCTTCATATTATGCCCATAGATAATGGAATTTCTGTCTGATAAATTCTCCTGGTTGTGAAAGTCCATAAAAATACTGCCACTTTTATGATTTTCTCCCGTAATCAGGTGATGCAGATAATAGTCATTATCCCTCCCCTGGACTACCGGATAACTAATTTCCAAACCAGGAATCTCAATCCATGCAATGACATCTGGATTGATTTCTTCCAGCTTGTTAAAATCCACCTGTAGGAATCCCTGTTCTACGACCTCCCCTGTTGTTTCCCCTGGAACCGCTTCTGGTGACAGGTCTTGATCCTCTATCTTTTGTGTAAACCCTTCCATCTGCTTATAGACTTTTTGACTTTCCTGATAATTCAAATAAATTTGCAATATCCTTCCTCCTGCAAATAAAAAACAGCAATGGCTACAAGCATAAATATACCGTAAATTTTCTTTCGTTTCATCGAATCCTCCTCTTCCATAAGACCGGACAACTTGCCCGGTCCATATTTACCCCGTATTTTTCAATACATAGTAATAATCATCAATTCCTTTGATCTGCCCATTCCACTCACCATAAGAATCCATGTCCCAAACCATACGGCTCATGGAAATAGACAATCCACTACAGATTTCATACACCTTTCTACAAGCGTTCTGTAGAATCTGCCGTTTCTGCATCTTATGCGGACAATAAAAAGTGGCTGGTTTACGTTGACAGGCATCACATTTCTCAGAATCCCCATCACAATATACCTTCATTTTTTATCCATATCATAAGCTTCATATAGGTGCTGCAGATGCCTGCTTTTCAGTGTTTCCAAAACTGGCTTTAAATTTCTGTACTGATTGACACCTGCAACGCAAATGAACGTATCTCCAGATAAATAGTGGGCTATCGTACCTTTTAATGCACCTTCTGTTAAATAGATCTGTTCTGCGTCCAGACTTCCTATGACATGTACCGGACTCCCTGATGATACTCCATTTTGGAATTTCACACTGGAAAGCCAGATATACTTCCGTCCCTCCATTACCTGATCCAACCGTATCTGAAATCCTTGTATTTTTCCTTCCATGGATCGAATTGGTATCAAAATCCCAGAATTTTTAGAAGTAAAATTAATTGTCCATTTCCCATCTTGATCTTCATAAAATCCTGGGCACACCTTTTACTGTCTGTCCGGATTCCAACAGTTTTTGTACCATGTTTTTAATTCCAAACAACGGTACACTACGATACCTCTGTATCTCGATCTGTTCTTTCGTCAGCCCTCTTTTTTTTAAGATCTTCCTGATGTTTATCATTTAAGGTCAATAACGACAACATTTCTTGATATGTTCGGTCAATGACATCTGCATCCGCTAACTCGGCATTGAAAATTTCTACAGGCTCTTCTTTATGAACTACCTGATAATCCGTCCGGTATTCCCCCTTTCCCAGAGCTTCCCGGATTTGTCGGTTTGCCTCTGCACTGGAAACACCATGCAGTCTTCCGTATAATTCTACATTCCACCGGAAGCATCACACCGATTACAACGGAACACATTTTTCTGAAGATTAACATTCATTTTCCCTTTTGTTTCTCCACAAAATGGACAATTCACATCCATTGACGAAGAATTTTTATGCCGTACTCTAAGCTGCAGTAAATGCACGACATCTGTGATATCGTAGCTAAAGCCTGACATATCATACACTCTATGGTTCCTCCTTTCTTCCACAGCCTTTATTGGCTGTGGAAAGAATGTTAAGCCGGCTATTTGCTATGCCTTTGCAAGAATTACTCTGGCTGCCGCCGGTATGAAATGGTTCTGTCCATGATACTGTTCTGCGAACCATTGCAAGCTGGAAGGACTTTCTATTGCAACCTGTCCCATGGTTTTTCCACTAAATTTTCCCTGTCCTGTTACGGCTACTTGTATTGCCTGCTCATAACTCATCCATTTCACCAGTTCTTCCACTGGCATATTGGGATCCAGAGATTGCGGCTTAGAAGGCATCTGCTGCATAACTGGTACAGATCCAGTTGCCGGACTCATTACCGGATTTGTCATCTGTCCTGTACCCGTTACCCCGCCAATCGTATTTCCATTGGCTTGTGCTTCTTGATAAAACTGTTCCATCATCTGCTGCCCCGGAGTTACTTGAGGCGGAAATGATGGCATGGTTCCTGCTGACTGATTGGGAGTCTGCTGCATTCCTGGTGCAGGGGTTTGTGCTGGCATCGCAGTCTGCATCTGTGTTCCCTGATTTACAGGAATTCCTGCATCTACCTGCATTGGATCATTTCCTTCCCCTACATCAGCAAATTGCAGACCATACCCCGCATCTGCCAAAGCTCGCCCAATTCGCCGCTGTTTCTGCCATTTCAAGAAATTTATCCCCAAACTGTGTATCTGCTGTACGAAACTTCTGTGAAAAGGAATTGGCAATATAATTATCTTCCTGATCACACTTATCCAAATAAATTCTGGCTTCTACGACTGCCATATTTTCCGTAAAGTGAACAATCCGGCTGATAATCTTGCCTGTAGGATTTACCAGACGGAACCACAGCTTCCGATATTTCACATCCAGGTACCGTTGTTCCTCCTGCCCTTCATTAGAAATAACTCTGGCAAGTTCCAGAGGATAAAATCCTTCCACTTTATTCAGTTCTTCTACTGCTTTTGACTTGTTATATAATAATTCGCTCATTGCCTGCTCCTTTCTTTGGAACCGGCAGGACATCCCTTCATAAAGTAATAACCTGCCAATTCTCAACATTGAACTATTTTGCTATTTTTTTACACAGCCCGGTTGCAAATTGTTGCAGGGATCCGTCTGTTTTCCTGTCTCTGATACCGTTCACAATACTGTTGTATTTTTACTGCCAGCATCGTCTTTCTGGTTCCCGTATCATCTGTGTGGATTGCCTGACAAACGGCCTTCCATTCCCCAACAATATAAACACGCTGTTTTGCCCTGGTGATTCCCGTATAAAAGATGTTCCGCTTCAGCATGGGATAAAAAGCTTTTAACCACGGAATGATGACCACCTGGCACTCGCTTCCTTGGCTTTTGTGTATGGTTATGGCGTTTGCATGTTCAATCATTTCCACCTGCTCTGCCTCATACTTCACCCTGCGGCCATCTGTAAATACGATTTGAACCAAAGGGTTATTGTCCTCATCTTCAGCAATCTGTACCAATGTACCCAAATCTCCGTTACTGGCAAACTCTGTATTCTTGTTTTGAAGGATTCTGTCACCTTCCCGAAATATCTCACCGCCAAGATGAAGCTCCCTTTTTCCGGATACAGGGGGATTTACCTCGTCCTGCAGACTGCGGTTCAGTTCCAAGACACCGGCTGCACTTCTCACTTTATATGGAGAGAGTATCTGTACTTGCTCCATACCATACATCTGAATTTCCTTGAGATAGATATTTTTAACAATTTGTGCCGCCGCATCTGCTCCTGAACATTCAACCATCTGGAAATCATCCCCCATTGCAGGTTTGTCTTTCCTTCATTGATAAGTTGAGCATTTATGGGGATGTTGCTGTCCTTCCCCTGGCGATATACCAGATTTAAAACAGTAACCGGTATTTTCCCGCACAAGATAAGCTGCCGGAACACATCCCCAGCTCCTACTGAAGGAAGCTGATGGACATCCCCGACCAAAAGCACCCTGGCTCCTGCCTTTACCTTGTAAAAAAATTCATAGGCAAGGTGCATATCTACCATAGATACCTCATCCGCATTAATAAAATCTGCGGATAGTTTATCCGTAAGTGCTTCATAATCACCGTCACCAAAAAGTCCCAGTGCCATGTGCATAGTAGTTGCATCTCCATTTCCAGTACTCTCTGCCATTCTCCTTGCAGCACGTCCAGTCGGTGCCATCAGTTTGACTTCATTCCCGCATTTTTTCTGATAGATATACAAAATGACCTTCAAAACCGTTGTTTTGCCGGTTCCAGGTCCTCCAGTAATAATGCAGATCGGGTTTGCAAAAACCATACGCACTGCTTCTTTCTGCCGTTCGGATAATGTTATGTTTAAATCCTCCTGTGCTTCCTCCAGTTCCTTTTCAATCGTAAGAACTGGAATTTGCTCGTGCAATTTTCTTGCAATCATAGAGGCTGTATCCTCTTCTTCCTGATGCTGTTTGGTAATGTAAACCCTATTCTCTTCTACCACGATACTGTCCTGCATGACCAGACGATATAACACTTTAAAATCTCTGTTTCCGTCACCGGCTGAAGATTCAGTCTTTATTCAGAACCTTCAATGCATCTTTTACCAGAATTTCCTGCTCCAGATATAAATGTCCGTTCTGCTTCATGGCTTCCCGCAGCACATAGCTGACGCATCCGGAAATACGCATAGGATCATTTGTTGCAGCACAGCACTGTCTTGCAATGGCATCCACAGTGAGAAAACCAAACCCTTTGACTGAGCAGAGTATATAAGGCTGCTTCCGAATGATTTCTACGGATTGATCCCGAAACTTCTGAAGAATCATATTTGCTTTTTTAGGCGTAACATGAAACGGTGATAAAAAAGTCATCAATTCCCGGAATACTTTGTTTTTTCCAAAGAATCCACAATACGATCCAGTTTTTTCTGAGATATCCCCTGAATCTTTAATAATTCCTGTGGATACTTTTCCATTACCTCCAAGGTATCCAGACCAAAACGATTGACAATCCGTTCTGCCGTTTTGGGACCAATTCCTTTTAAAGAACCACAAGAAAGGTATCCTAAGATACCTTCCCTTGTTCTAGGTACAACTTCCAAAAAAGTTTCTACCTTGTATTGTGTTCCATGGGAATTTGTCTCCCACTCGCCTTCCATCTCTATTTCGATCTCATCCGTAAGAGGCAAGTCATATCCTTTTGCAGTAAACGCAATGATTTTTTTGTCTGCCCAAAATTTATCTCTGGCAGAAAGAGGAACCTCATGATCCAGCGTGGAAAATAATGCAACCGTATATCCGTTTTCCTCATTTTGAAAAAATCTTACGTATATATTTGCACCTCATCGTCTATACTCCTCCAGTTCTCTACTTTCATCAATTCGCCTGGTTTCATCTTGGAATCATACCAATAAACGTCCTTTCCTTTTTCAAATGCTGTCTGAATCTCTCTTCTCATTCCCTCGCTAATGCAGGAGCCACAAATAATTAATACTTCACATAAATCCAGCATCAAAGCTCCAATCTGCATTGCAGTCTCACGCTCTTCTGGGATACGGTCATCCAACATTAACGGAAGATGAGCATGTGAAGCAAAAGTACGGCAATGATACAGCCTTTTCATCTGCATGAGATAGTATTTTGCCAATTCCATATTATGCTGCACGCCTTCTGGATCCGGCGCAGACAGCGGAGAACAGATATATGCCTTTTTTCCTTGTAACATTATGCAACCTCCTTTTTAATCCGGAAAATTCTGCTTTCTGTCGTGCTTGTGTACTCTTCGTAGATATCCGGATGCTGATTTTTCAGTTTCTCCATATTTTCTTTTCCAATCTGGGTGCGTATCGTAGGATTATAAGTAATCCGGTAACGGAAACTCCCATCCTCGATCACTGCCTTACACCCTTGTCCAAGAAGCTCGACAAACGGTACACTCAATGCACGTTGTTCCGCTTCAATCTCCTTTTTTCTTTTTTCCAATTGGGATTTTTCTTCAGATAATTTGAGATATTTTTCAAGACTGCGTGATTCCAGCTAGATATGCTGATTTCAGGAATTGATTTGTCTGCGTAACCACTATATTTCCGGATACTGGCCAAAATGAGATCTGGCTTTCCGGAATACGGTGGTTCTATTTTCTTCTCCACATATTCTTCCCAGAAGTATTTCTCCTGGTCAATGAGTTCTTCTTCCTCCATTCTATCCCGTTCCAGACACCGGTAAACAAATTCATTTTCATTGTTTCCATAAAGGCAAGCAATATATGCCTTATTCATATTCATGACTGCAAGATAATGACGAACCTGCAAAACATAGTTTTCAGGAATCCCATCATCTGCCCATTTGTCTTTTGCATTGTAATTACAGGTTTTACATTCCAAAATCCCAATGCTGCCATCTGGAAAACGGATAAAGTAATCCACATCCGCTAACATAAACGGATATAGCGGATGCCGGAACATTTTTCGTACAGGGAAAACTTCAAGTCCAGTCTTCTTGGCAAAAATCATGGCAACCAAATCTTCCAGGCGGTGTCCCACTTCTTTCGCTACCCAGTTTTCTTCCTCTTCTTCGATTACTGGCATAACACCAATTTTATCGAAATACAAATCCCTGATTGTCGCAAATGGGGATAAGCCCATGATTGCCGCTGCATCGCTTCCTCCAATACCAAGACGCCGGTAATTCAACCAATCTTCCCGGCTCAAATCTGCTGTATCTACAAGAACTTCCGGCTGATAATTTAATGCTGTATTCATCTCATTTCCTCCTTACAATTTAATCGTTCCATATACATCAAACCCTTTCCAGTCAAAGGCCAGTGTTTTTGCAATATCTTCTTCCAATTTTAAAATCCGTGGTGCAGAAAATCCTTCACAAGCAGCAAAGAAAGCAGCTTCGTGCATGGCAAAATAAAGATCATGAGCTGTACATGGTTCTTCCCCATATTGTCCCACAAAAAGATCTACTACTTCATTTCGGATTTTCTGATTGATTTTAAGTTCCTTCATAATCAGATGCAGACAGTTTACAGGGTTTTGGATATCTATATCCATCAAACCAACAATTCCTTTAACTGCTTCCTGATAACGGGAAAAAATTTTGTCCAGATTATTCCGGAAATCCTGTAAGGTCGCCCCTCTATCATGTGACAGTTTGATAGGACTTCCCAGGTTAATGACACGGTTACTGGTTTGTGAGAGCATCATGGATACAGATTCACACCACTTACTGCTACATCAGAAGTAGTCAGGCGCAGTGCAGGAGCAAGGCTCTTATCCTCAATTCCATGATCCTCCAAAGCCTGGTGATACGTATCCAAAAGTTCCTGATTTCCTCCTAAAGTCCACATAGCGGACACAATGGAATGGTCAAAACTTCCAGATCCCTCCCGATAGGTACTTCCCTTAAAATGTGCTTTCAGATAATCACTTGTCATATTGAAGATTGTGTGCATATCCAGTACACAGTAATCATGATCATCACCGCCATGTACTGCAGATACTTTTCCATCTGCCACCTTGATTAAGGCATCTCCTTTCGCTACCTGAAGACAGTAGTTTACTACCTTTGCATAAGTAGCTTTCTCCAGTTTCTTTAATCCTGTTCCATTAATGCCGGCTCTTTTCAGAATTGTATGGATAGCACAGTCACGAACCGGATAAAAATCCTTGTTCACTTTTAATACCAACTGGGTATTCTTTTCTGTATCCTCTACTATTCCTTCCAGTTCTTTTTCACAGGCTTCTTCAATGGTTTCTGCCTCCTTTTCCAATGGAACCAGTTTTAGCATCCTGGTAGGCTTACGAATCCACTTGGACTGCTTTGCCCTCTCAGCCAGAAGTTCCAGCATCTCCGTTGTACTTGCAAATGTAGTGCAAAACTCATCTGCATAAATCTTTGTTTCTTTCATGTGTGTACCACCTTTCTTAAATTTATTTATCCATAAACAGCCAAAGCTGATTGTGGCAATCCTGCCTTTCATTAGGACATAAAAAAAGAATGAAAAGTGAAGTATTCCTTCGCTATCCATTCTCATATCCCTGATAATATTACCGAAAAAACAAAAGTGCCGCTATTGCCCCATAAGGACAGATAGTGACACTTTATACAATCATAAACAACTTATGCGGAATAAGCAGCCTTACTGCTCTCCTTGAGTCTTCGGATTTATACAAATCCAAAACTCCCCCTATGGGTACGCATAAAATTAACTATAGCAGTATAGTAGCACATGATATAGTATATGTCAATCTTCATGCACAATATATTGTATGTTCTTAAATACTATGCTTTGCATATATGACTTCAATTAAAATATTGAAATATCACGTATCCCACCTCTCTTTTTTCAAGTTTATAGAAAAATTTTTAATAAAAAGTACATAATCTGTTCAATCTGAAAAATCTCAGTTAATTACTTAATGAAATTGTTAAGACAAAACCAAGTCTTACGCTATTGTACCTTGATAATTTTATACCTTATCAGGAAATGTATATAGGTGCTGCAGATAGTGTCGCATAAATGCACGCCTGCAGCTTGATGATTACATAGTAACACCTCATACGTGCATGAAACATGGCATAGGAAACGGTTTCCTGATATGTCTACTCTTTCATTAATCTAATTTATAGAGGTGATTATATTGAGTGAAACAGACAATCTCTTTAAAGCATACTCCGTTCAGGAGATAGCATCCATGCTCGGCATTGGAAAAACAAAAACCAGGGAACTTCTTGACAGTGGAATTCTTCCAGTTACAAAAGTTGGGCGGCAATATTTTACTTCACCAGCTTCTATTCAGGAGTTTCTCAAGAAAAACATAGGAAAGCAAATATTCTTTTAGGCCCTTTAGAAAGTTATTGTCAATCAGGCTTGGCTATATTAAAATAGACTTATACCTGATTTGGCATGAATATCTCATTAAAGAAAGGGAACTATTCATGGCGAGAACAACGAAAGGTACACAACAAAAAAGAAGATCCAAAGGGGATGGATCACTATTTCCAAATAAGAGAGGAGGTTGGACTGCCCGATATAGAAAAAAAGGGCTACCGGACAAGGAGTTTAATGCTCCTACCAAAGGAGAAGCGAAAGCATTATTAGATGACTGGAAGATAAAAGTCGCAATACAAGACGCAATTACTTCAAACATCAAAGTACAGGACTATGCGAACAAATACTTATTCCGCAAAAGTCTCATGGTTGAAGCTGGCAAATTCAAACAAACCAGCCTGGATCGATTAGAAAAAACATACGAAAATCATTTAAAAGATACGGATGCTTTTAGCAAAACATTTTCTAATCTGACTGCTGATGATATTACAGCAACGATTAATGCTAAAAGGAAATCCTGAGTTATTCATCATTAAAGAAAATTTACTTATTTTGGTCTGCAATGATTAAAACAGCAATTTCTCTCGCGAACTGCCAAAAAACTTTTCTGATATTTTAAATCGGGTGATAATGCCGGAAGAATCCGTTCTTCCTGTAGAAACAAAGGAAATCTCAATCATCCCACCAGAACATGAGCAGATCATAAAAGAAATTGCAATGGAACCCAGTCCAAATAAAAATGAACGCTATTTGTATAGATATGGTCCTGCCATTCTATTCCTTTTAAAAACAGGTTTACGTGGTGGTGAATTGCTTGCATTAGGTCAAACTTCTATCGTGCCCTTTTTAGGACGGCGTGGCATTAAAATCACACATACTCTTAGCAGGGTTAAAAACAGAGAGGCCGGTTCCAAAAAAAAGACTAAAATGATTTTGACTCCTCCAAAATACCCAAATAGTTTACGGACTATTCCATTAAACAAGGAAGCTGAATTTTCACTATCATGTATGATGGAGCTATACGATAAAAATCGGGTTTTTCCAGATTTGATATTATCTACGCAAAATGGTGTCAGCCCTACAATCCAAAATTTAGCCAATACGCTAAAGAAAATTTGTAAGCGTGCTGAGATTCCAGAATATAATCTTCATGCACTACGGCACACTTTTGCAACAAATCTGATCCGGCAGACTCACAATATGGGAGAAATAAAGGAAGCTGCTGAAATCATTGGCGATAACTATGAGGTGATCATGCGTACTTATGTTCATACAGACAGTGAACGTAAGGTAAGTTTAATTGATGCTATGATTGCATAAATCATCCGCTTAACAGAGGTAATGGTTGTCTACAGTATGATGGCACAGGCTGTTACAACCAAAATTCTGCCACCTTATCGTCCACCTTACGAAACGATTTTACTTGATTTTATAAGGTTTTTAACGGTTTTTGGCGGACATATCTATAAATATTAAAGCATGAAAACTTATATTTTAGAATTAATTTTTAAAAAAAGGGAATTGGATTATGGAAAAATGGACTTGTAGAAAAAATTGTGAACTTTTTCTTTCCTATAATTTTGCCACCTTATTTTTTTAGACAGAATTATAGGATTTTGAAAAAAGAAAAAGCCTCGAAAACCTTAGATTTTCTGGGCTTTTTAAGAGGCGCAGACCGGATTTGAACCGGTGAATACTGGTGTTGCAGACCATTGCCTTACCACTTGGCTACTGCGCCGTATTTAGTTATTTTGCACAATTATTGGGTTTGTAGCTCCCCCTGTTGGACTCGAACCAACGACACTGCGGTTAACAGCCGCATGCTCTACCGACTGAGCTAAGGAGGAATATTTAATTTAAGGTTTGTACCTTAAAAACTACATACATGCTTGTTGATCGTTAATCAAACTCTTTGAATCAATTCTTAACCTGCGTTTCTTGGTCAAGCCCTCACCCGATTAGTAACAGTCAGCTCCATGTGTT
>ENA-OQHA01000757-OQHA01000757.1-human-gut-metagenome-genome-assembly--contig:-NODE-757-length-14939-cov-4.302525_pt1 | contig 14939 bp, 19 predicted proteins | sample MGYA00242558_ERZ504707 | MGnify/ENA primary metagenome ERZ504707 (study PRJEB26092, sample SAMD00036197) | human gut metagenome | host: Homo sapiens | study: EMG produced TPA metagenomics assembly of...
AGGCTTCGGGCGGGCGCGCCGCCGTTGGGTAAGGTAATCCGCCGCCACGCAGCGGGCCGCAAACCCGGTGCCCAGCCCCTCTTCGCCCACCAGCAGAACACTGTGGGTCATGCGGCGGCCTCCCAGCATCAGCCGGACGCTGGTCTTTAATTCCGAATTGCCTTCCAGACGATCAATCATCATCTCCGATTTTTCCTCTTCCACTGCTCCCGGCGCACCCAGGCGCGGATGTTATGCCAGGCCTGCGGCCCGAAGAACAGAAGGAAGCCCAGCATACAGAGCAGATAGTTCAGCTTGCCCAGCATCCCCATGCTCAGGAAGCTGAACACCCACAGGGCGGCGGCAAAGATGCCGAAATACTTCACCTTGAGGGGGATGACGAAGAAGAGCAGCACCTGCAGCTCCGGGTAAAGCATGGCAAAGGCCAGCAGAAGGGAAAGGGACAGGCAGTAGGTATCGGCAGAGCCTGTCAGCAGGCAGGCCAGCCACGCGCCTGCCATCCCCAGCAGAACGTAGAGGTTGAAGCGGAAATCGCCCCACTCCCGTTCCAGCGCACTGCCGACGAACCAGGTAAAATAGATGCCCAGCACCACGCTGAGCGGCCCGCCGCCCGAAAAAGGCACCAGCACAAAGGTGAACAGCCGCCAGATCTGCCCGGCGAACAGGGCACTGCGGCTCAGGGAGAGATAAAAGGAAATATACTGGTTGACGAACAGTTCAATGGCGTAGACCAGGATCTGGCCGCCGATGAGGATGTTGATGAGGTTGGGAATGCAGAACCGGCCGTATTTCCGTTCCAGCTTGGTGATCCAGTTCATAGGCAGAAGCCTCCGTTATTCGTAAAATTTGCGCCCCGTTGGCCGGGAACGCTCTCTTTTTCATTGTACCATGATTGGCAGGGCCATTCAAGGCGAAGGGTGTGAACAAAGGGATCTGGCTGTCTGTTCATCCGAGTGCTAAAACAGCAGGTTGTATCCATTTTGGTGCGTTCAGATGGACTTATCCACTCTTTCCACCGGGTTTTCCACCGGAATTGTGAAAAAAGCACCAGTTTTCCCACGATGTTTTCCACTTTTTCCACTGAGTTTTCCACATTTTCCTGTGAGGTGGTTTATACATGGTGTATTGTATCGCGCGAATCTTTGCGAAAATCAGGGGAATTATGGGCCTTTGCACCTTTTTTCTGAAAGAAAGTCAAACCCGAAAATTTACTTTTTACAGCAGGCAGAAAATCCGCTCCTTGAATTTCTCCCCGTTGGAATGAAGGAGACGGTAGTTTTCCACACCCATTTTCTACAAAAATCGACCTGTGGAAAACAGCGGGAAAACTTGAGTTTTCAACAAAAAGAAACAGCCCTCTCAGGCAAAGCCGTCAGGCTTTGACTGAGAGGCTGCTCCTATAAAATCAAACGTTACATCATATTCCGGAACACGACCTGCGCGATCTGGAAGTACAGGATCAAGCTGCAGGCATCCACAATGGTGGTGATGAAGGGGGTCGCCATGATGGCCGGGTCCGCACCCAGCTTCTTGGCGGCAAGGGGCAGCATACCGCCCACCAGCTTTGCCAGGATAACGCTTAAGAACAGCGACACGCTGACGACGATGGCGTAGCCATCACATTGTCATACTGACCGGCAAAGATGAAGGTGTACATCAAGTAGATGCGCAGACCGTTCACCACGCCCAGCACCGCACCCACGATCGCGGAAACACGGAGCTCCTTGGCCAGCACCTTGAGGAAATCAGAGGGTTCCACCTCGCCCAGCGCCAGACCGCGCACCATCAGGGTGCTGATCTGGTTGCCGCAGTTGCCGGCGGTATCCATCAGCATGGGCATAAAGGAGACCAGCAGGGGCAGGCTCACAAAGGCTTCCTCGTAATGGGTGGTGACCATGCCGGTAAAGGTGGCCGACAGCATCAGGATCAGCAGCCAGGGGATGCGCTGCTTGGCGTGGGTCCAGACACTGGTGCCAAAATAAGTCGTGGCCTCATCTGCAGGCAGAATGGCGGCCATCTTCTGCATATCCTCGGTGCTCTCATCGGTCAGAACATCGATTGCATCGTCAATGGTGATAATGCCCACAAACATACCCTCGTTGTCCACAACGGGCATTGCGGTAAAGTCGTAGCGCTGCATCTCACGGGCCACAAACTCCTGGTCATCCGTGACCTTCACGGTGACCACGTTGTCGTCCATGATATCGACCAGCGGGGTATCGGGGTCTGCCAGCAGCAGGTCACGGGCAGAAACAACACCCTTCAGGCGGTTGCGCTCCACAACATAGTTGATATAGACGGTCTCGGCGTTCTCGCCCTGCCGCCGGATGGCATCCAGCGCCTGCCGGACATTCATCTCTTTTTTCAGCCGGACATATTCAGGGGTCATCAAGCTGCCGGCTGAGCTCTCGGGGTAATTCAGCAGCTTGTTCAGGCTCTCGCGGGTCTGCTTGGAGGATTTCTCCAGCACCCGCTTGACCACGCCTGCGGGCATATCCTCCAGCAGGTCGGCAGCATCGTCCAGGCTCATCTCCTCAATGGCGCTGACCAGCTCCACGTCGGAGAAGGCGTTGACCAGGTCATCCCGGGCTTCATCGGACATATAGGCGAAGGCTCAGTGGCCACTTCCTTTTTCAGCAGGCGGAACACCACCAGACGGTTGTTCTCGTCCAGCTCCTCCAGCAGCTCTGCCAGGTCGGCGGGCTGCTCCTCCTCGGTGACCTCGCGCAGCTTGACGTACTGCTTTTTTACCAGCATCTTGAGCAGGCGGCTCTTGGTCAGCATCTCGGGGTCAGCCTTGACCTCCTCGTCCCGGGCTTCCTCTTTCTCGGCCTCCCGGATGTCCTGCTTCAGGTCCTCTGTAGCTTCCTCGTTCAGATCTCTGACCAGCTTCTGGCGCACCTCGTCCGGGATATCAGCGGGCAGCTCCTGCACAGGCAGGGCGGCCTCGGTCAGTTCGTTTTTCTTTTCTTCCATTTCCATTTTGCGTACCTCCTACCGTATTCCGGCGGTTGGTACAGGGCAAAACAAAAAGCGCCGCCAACGGCCCGCATCCACCCCTTGCCAAGGCTTCCACGCGCACAAAGCCGCGCCCTTTCTCCCCGCTGAGAAGTGCCCGAACAGCACCTCTTACCGGGCAAAAAAGGCGAACGCAGCCTGCTCCATGTCCCGTCCTATCGCACCAAAACCGCATCTTCGACTATGATCCGGGTCCATTGTCCTGCGTTCACCTCCTAAGGATCTTTTCCACTTTTTATTATAGCGCCGGCCAAAAGGCCGGTCAACCCTAAATGCACCGAATCAGGCGGGAATTTCCACCAAAACACGCAGAAAGCCCCTTCCAGTGCTTGCGGACCACTGAAAGGGGCTTTCTGTTTGGATATTGCCTTGGTGTGAGGAGGAATCATGTACAAGGAATCGGTTGCGGCCCCGGTTCCTTATGTCAGTAGTATAGCACCAAAAGCACGGGTTTGCATGAAAATCCTATGAAGAAATTGTAAAATAGCGAGAAGATATTTTTATCGCACCCTTGACAAAATGGGATATATCATATATTATAGAAATAGGATATATCCCATAGAGGAGGGCTGCCGCTTGGAATGTTACGATGTAGACTTCTATCATAAGGAGAATGGCGACTGTCCGGTAGATGATTTTCTGGAATCCCTTGACACCAAAATGCGTGCAAAGGTATTGGGTGCTGTCGCACTGCTGGAAGCCAACGGACCACAGCTGCGAGAGCCCTACTCCAAGTTTATTGGGGACGGGATTTTTGAGATCCGTGCTAAGCAGAGCAGCAATATCACACGTGTTCTGTATTTCTTTTACATTGGAAAGCGCATTGTTCTGACCAACGGCTTTATCAAGAAAACGCAAAAAACGCCACCAGAGGAAATTGCCCTGGCCAAAAAATATCGTGCAGACTATCTTGAACGAAAGGAGAAGATATCGTGAGTGATTTTCGGAATTTTCTCAACAAACAACTGGAAGACCCTGAATTCAAAGCGGAGTGGGAGGCACTTCAGCCAGAGCTTTCGCTGGTACAGGCAATGATCGATGCCCGGAAGGTAAGCGGCCTGACCCAGAAGGAGCTCTCGGAGCGTACCGGCATTGCTCAGGCAGACATCAGCAAACTGGAAAACGGCAACGCAAATCCTTCTCTGCGGACGCTGCAGCGCCTTGCCGCCGGTATGGGAATGCAGGTCAAAATTGAATTCATTCCTGCTCCCGCAAAATAGTATATGGATGAGAGAACCGCTGTATGGAACATTCCGTACAGCGGTTTCTGTTTCCTTACACAAAAATACGCCCCGTTCACTGTAAAGTGAGCGGGGCGCTAAAAACGGATTCGTTTTTGACTGCGGCAAGATCCCTGCAGGGCAGGTCTTATGCAGCAGGCGGAACAAGGTATCTGTTGCCAGACCTTATGCTCCTGACACACGCGGGGTGTGCTTTCAAGGACCCTCGCGGGCGCTTTGGTATTTCAAACACCCTGCCCGGCGCGGTTCGCGGGCCGCGGCGGGCGAGGGAATGAAATCAGAAGTTTGCGCAAATGCTCGTTTGCACGTTCATCATGCTCTGCTCAGGGCGGCGGGGCCGCAGTTTCGCACTGCTGCGTTGCGCAGTAATCGCCAGTGCGGAGCAGCCGCCTTGCGGACTAGGGTGCCGCTGCGGCCATTGCCAGCCATTGTTCAGAAAACAGGATTACTTGTACAGCTCGACCAGACGGGTCAGGTGCTCGTAACGATCGTTTGCAACCTGCTCGTTGCGTGCGAACAGAGCCTTTGCACGCTCGGGGAATGCACGGGTCAGGCGGCTGTAACGGGTCTCGTTTGCCAGCAGTGCCTGATACTTCTCGCATCCACAGCCTTGGAGGTCAGGGTGAAGGGGTTCTTGCCCTGAGCCTTGTTGGCGGGGTTGAAGGTGAACAGGTTCCAGTAACCAGCCTCAACTGCCTTCTTCATCTCGTTCTGGCAGTTGGTCATGCCGCCCTTCACACCGTGCAGCTCGCAGGGAGCGTAGCCGATGATCAGAGAGGGGCCGGGATAAGCCTCAGCCTCAGCGATTGCCTTGACAGCCTGGTTCATGTTAGCGCCCAGAGCGATCTGAGCAACATAGATGTAGCCGTAGGTCATTGCGATCTCGGACAGGCTCTTCTTGCTGATCTCCTTACCAGCAGCAGCGAACTGGCAGACCTCACCAATGTTGGAAGCCTTGGATGCCTGTCCACCGGTGTTGGAGTACATCTCAGTATCGAAGACCATGACGTTGACATCCTCGCCGGAAGCCAGGACGTGATCCAGGCCGCCGAAGCCGATGTCGTATGCCCAGCCGTCACCACCGAAGATCCAGACGGACTTCTTGGCGATGAACTCCTTGCTCTTCAGGATCTCAGCGGACTCGGTGCAGCCAGCGGCAGCAGCCTTCTCCAGCTCAGCGATCAGAGCCTTGGCGGGTTCGTCGTTTGCCTTGGTGTTGTTCTTGGTCTCCATGAACTTGTCGAAGGCAGCCTTCAGCTCAGCGGAAGCCTTGTCAGAACCAGCAACCTCAGCAATGCGCTTGATCAGGTTCTCACGAACGGTCTTCTGGCCGAGGTACAGGCCCAGACCATGCTCAGCGTTATCCTCGAACAGGGAGTTGCACCATGCAGGACCATGGCCGCTGTCCTTGTTGACGGTGTACGGAGAGATGGAAGCGGTACCGCCCCAGATAGAGGAGCAGCCGGTAGCGTTGGAGATGTACATCTTCTCGCCGAACAGCTGAGTGATCAGGCGAGCGTAAGAGGTCTCGGCACAGCCTGCGCAGGAGCCAGAGAACTCCAGCAGGGGCTGGTTGAACTGAGAACCAATGACGGTGTCATCAGCAAACTTGCTGGGCTTCTTGGAGATGTTGGCCACGCAGTAGTCGAAGACTGCCTGCTGATCGGCCTGGCTCTCCTGAGGAACCATAGCAATTGCCTTGGTGGGGCAGACGGTGACGCACTCGCCGCAGCCCATGCAGTCCAGAGGAGAAACAGCCATCACAAACTTGTACTCGTTTGCGGGGCGGTTGTCGCGGCTCTTGGTCTGAGCAGGAGCAGCTGCCAGCTCGTCAGCGGTCAGCTGGAAGGGACGGATGGTAGCATGAGAGCAGACGAATGCACACTGGTTGCAGCCGACGCACTTGGAAGCATCCCACTCGGGAACGTTCACAGCGGTGCCGCGCTTCTCGTATGCGGATGCGCCCTGCTCCCACTCGCCGTTTGCATTTGCAACGAAAGCGGAAACGGGCAGCTGTCGCCGTCCATACGAGCGATGGGCTCCATGACCTCGCGGATCTGCTTGACCAGCTCCGGACGGCCGGTGAGAGCCTTGGGAGCGGGATCAGCCTCGGGGTTGGACCAGGAAGCGGGAACGTCGACCTTGTGGATCGCGTCAACACCAGCATCGATGGCCTTCCAGTTCATCTCAACAACGTCCTGGCCCTTCTTGCCGTAGCTCTTCTGAGCTGCCTGCTTCATGAAGTTGACAGCGTCCTCGATGGGCATAACGTCAGCCAGCTTGAAGAAAGCGGACTGCAGGATGGTATTGGTGCGCTTGCCCATACCGATCTCGATAGCCTTATCGATGGCGTTGATGGTGTACAGCTGAATGTTGTTGTCAGCAATGTACTTCTTGGCCTCAGCGTTCAGGTGCTGGCCCAGCTCCTCATCGGTCCACTGGCAGTTGATCATGAACACGCCGCCGGGCTTGACATCCTGGACCATCTTCATGCCCATGTGGATGTAAGCGGGGTTGTGGCAAGCCACGAAGTCAGCCTGGTTGATGTAGTAGGGGCTGCGGATGGCTTGTCGCCGAAACGCAGGTGGCTGATGGTCACGCCGCCGGTCTTCTTGGAGTCATACTGGAAGTATGCCTGAACATACTTATCAGTGTGGTCGCCGATGATCTTGACGGAGTTCTTGTTTGCGCCGACAGTACCGTCGCCGCCCAGACCCCAGAACTTGCACTCCTTGGTGCCAGCAGCTGCGGTGATGGGAGCGGGCTTGACCTCGGGCAGGGACAGACCGGTGACATCATCGGTGATGCCCAGAGTGAAGCGCTCCTTGGGCTGATCCTTCTCCAGCTCCTTGAACAGAGCGAAGATGGAGGACGGGGGAGTGTCCTTGCTGCCCAGGCCGTAACGGCCGCCGGTCAGGACAACATCGTTCATGCCGGCCTCACGCAGGGTAGCAGCAACATCCAGGTACAGGGGCTCGCCCAGGGAGCCGGGCTCCTTGGTACGATCCAGAACTGCAACCTTCTTTGCAGTCTTGGGCAGGACCTTCAGCAGAGCGGAGGACACCCAGGGACGGTACAGGCGGACCTTGACGATACCGACCTTCTCGCCCTTGGCGTTCAGGTAATCGATGACTTCGTCAGCAACGTCGCAGACAGAGCCCATAGCGATCATGACACGGTCAGCATCGGGTGCGCCGTAGTAGTTGAACAGATCGTAGTTGGTGCCCAGCTTCTCGTTGATCTTGGCCATGTACTTCTCGACCACTGCGGGCAGTGCGTCGTAAGCGGAGTTGCAGGCCTCACGGTGCTGGAAGAACACGTCGCCGTTCTCGTGGGAACCGCGCATCTTGGGGTGCTCGGGGTTCAGAGCTTGGCACGGAACTCCTCAACAGCCTTCATGTTGCACATTTCCTTCAGATCAGCGTAGTCCCACTTCTCGATCTTCTGGTACTCGTGAGAAGTACGGAAGCCATCGAAGAAGTTCAGGAAGGGAACCCGGCCCTCGATTGCTGCCAGATGGGCAACAGGGGACAGATCCATAACTTCCTGCACGCTGCTCTCGACCAGCATTGCGAAGCCGGTCTGGCGGCATGCCATAACGTCGCTGTGATCACCGAAGATGTTCAGGGACTGGGTAGCAACGGTACGTGCAGAAACATCGAACACGCAGGGCAGCTGCTCAGCAGCGATCTTGTACATGTTGGGGATCATCAGCAGCAGGCCCTGAGAAGCGGTGAAGGTGGTGGTAACAGCACCTGCACCCAGAGAGCCGTGCACAGCGCCGGCAGCGCCGGCCTCAGACTCCATCTCGACGACCTTGACCTGGTTGCCGAAGATGTTCTTCTGACCAGCTGCGGACCACTGGTCCACAGAGTCAGCCATCGGAGAAGACGGGGTAATGGGGTAGATAGCAGCCACGTCCGTGTAGGCGTATGCTACATGAGCGGCAGCGGTATTGCCATCCATGGTTTGCTTTGCTCTAGGCATTTTTCTTCCTCCATTGTTCAGAATTTGGTACCTTTTGCGCGGGGCAATCGCGCCCCGCTGGGGCCGGAGAACCCCAAAAGGCACTATTGCTCATATATTATATTAGCAAATTCCGCCCTCAAAGTAAATGCAAACCCACTGGCAAAACGCAACAAAATTTCAAGAAATTTTTGGTGCTTTTTTACGCTTGTGTTTTTTGTTGCATCTAACCTGACAGATTATTAAGAATCCGGCTTTTTTGCTGTATTTTTCTTAATTTATCCTCAATTTTGAATTGACAACCGGCGCTTTGTTGCCGTAAACTTGAACCAGCATCATTATCATCTGGAAAGGACGCAAATACGATGGACGCTGCACATTTTGAAAAGATGCTCACAAGTGAGGTGCTGTTCGAGGGCCGGGTGGTCACCCTGACCAAAGATACCGCCCTTTTGGAAAATGGAAAGACCGCCACCCGCGAGGTGGTCCACCACCACGGCGGGGCCTGCATCGTGCCCTACTTTGAGGACGGCACCATCTGCATGGTGCGCCAGTTCCGCTACGCCATGCAGCAGGAGCTGTGGGAGCTGCCCGCCGGAAAGCTGGAAAAAGGGGAGGACCCCTTTGAAGCCGCCAAGCGGGAGCTGGAGGAGGAGTGCGGCCTGACCGCCGACAAGTACACCTCCCTGGGCGAGTTCTACCCCACTGTGGGCTATGATACCGAGATCATCTACACCTGGGTGGCCACCGGTCTGCACGAGACCCGGATGCATCTGGATGCGGACGAGTTCCTGACCCCTGACCGGGTACCGCTGACCCAGGCCTATGAGATGGTGATGCGCGGCGAGATCAAGGACGGCAAGACCATTGCAGGCGTGCTCAAGCTCAAGGCCCTGCTGGACGAGGGCAAGCTGTGAACATTCTCTACGAAGATACCGCCCTTGTGGTGCTGGACAAGCCCGCCGGGCTGACCAGCGAGGAGGGCGTGCCCGCTGCCCTGCGCCAGCGGTGGGGCAGGCCGGATGCATACGTTGGGGTCATCCACCGGCTGGACACCGGCGTTTCGGGGCTGATGGTCTATGCCAGAACACCCGGAGCCGCAGCTGCCTTGACAAAGCAGGTGACGGAGAGCCAGCAGGCCTATGCCATTCTGGATGGCAGGGCAGAGGCTGGCCCCGGTGCACCGGCACAGCCCTGCTTTCGCAAAACGTACCGGGCCGTGATCGCAGGCGGACCGGACGAAGGGCTGCCGCCCGAGGGCATCCTGCGGGACTACCTGTTCAAGGACAGCCGGAAAGGCCGGGTCTTTCCGGTAAAGCGCCCCCGCAAGGGGGTGCGGGAAGCCGTGCTGGAATACCGCATCGTAGAGACGGCACCGGACGGTTCCCTGAGCCTTGCGGAGATCACGCTCCACACCGGGCGGACACATCAGATCCGGGTGCAGTTTGCCTCCCGGAAGCACCCGCTTTACGGAGACGGCAAATATGGCAGCCGGTTCAAAGGGGACATTGCCCTGCAGAGCGCAGGGCTGCAGTTCGTCCACCCGGAGACCGGCAAGCCCATGGCCTTTCTCTGCCCCTGCCCGCCGCCGCACCGTGGAAGGAGTTTTTGGAATAAGGCTGTTGCACATGGTCAACATCCTCGCCCTCTCCGTCACCTGCGGTGACACCTCTCCCAAAGGGAGAGGCCTTGGCAAAAAGATGAAGTTTGCGTGGACTGCCAAGGCTCCCACTTTGGGGGAGCTGGCATCGCGTAGCGATGACTGAGAGGGCGAGCCCGCTAAAGGAATAATCATTTCAACTAGGTGAGTGATATGGAACAGCAATACAAGACCGACGCTGAAATTTACGCGGTACTGGAGCGGGAGATCATCGACCTGACCCTGCGGCCGGGCAGTTCGCTGAGCGAGAACCCCCTCTGCGCACGCTTCGGGGCACCGCGTTCCATGATCCGGGTGGTGCTGCAGCGGCTGCAGGAGAACGGGCTGGTGAAGATCGTGCCTACAAGGGTACCACTGTGACCCGGCTGAACCGGGAGATCGTGGATGAGCTCATCTACGAGCGCACCGCCGTGGAAGCCCGCGTCCTGCGGGACTTCTCGCCCAAGTGCACACCGGAGCAGCGGGCGCTCATCCGGCGGCGGGCCGATGCCTACGCCGCGCTGGCCCGTGCCGAAGAGATCGACTACAACAAGCTCTATGAGGCAGACCGCCTGCTCCACGAGACATGGTTTGCCGCCATGGGAAAAATGTATCTCTGGCGCACTTTACAGAACGCCCACGCCGATTACAGCCGCTTCCGGATGCTGGACACCATGACCAGCGGCGGGCTGGACGAGGTGATTGCCGACCACCAGAACATCATCGCCGCCATTGAGCGGTGTGATCTTGCCGCCTTTGAGCCGCTGGTGGAGCGCCACCTCTACGGCGGCATCCGGCGGCTTGGCTCCAGGCTCACCGGGGAATATGCCGACTACTTTGAGCCGGAAAAATAATGCTCCCCTTAAAAATGTTCCACGGGGAACAAAACCGCACAGCGCCTGCCTGACGCTGTGCCGGTTTTCTTTGCCCGTTTTTTCAGAAGAACACCCCGGAGATGAAGATCTCCAGCCCAATGCCGATGAGGATGATACCGCCCAGCACAGAGGCCTTGCCGGAGAGCCTGGTGCCGAACTCTTTGCCGATGTGCAGGCCCGCCATACAGAGGAAGAAGGTGACGACGGCAATGATGCCGGAAGCTGCCAGCGCCATCAGCCAGCCATACTCCGCAATGGTAAAGCCCACCGAGAGGCATCGATGCTGGTGGCCACGCCCTGCATAAAGAGGGCACCGGCACTCAGCGCGGCGGCTTCCTCGGTTTCCTCGCCCCGGATGCCTCGATCAGCATCTTGCCGCCGATATAGCCCAGCAGGGCAAGGGCGATCCAGGGAATGAATGTTTCAAAGGAGGAGAACATCTCCACGATGGTATGGACGCAGACCCAGCCTGTCATGGGCATCACGGCCTGAAACACGCCAAAGGTGCCCGCAATGATGCACATCCTCTTTCGGGACATGCCGGGATCATGCAGACCGTTTGCCATTGAGACCGAAAACGCATCCATAGCAAGGCCCACGCCCAGCAGTGCACTGTTGAGAAAAAACAAAAAACTCCATTCCATAACTGAATGCCTCCTGAATCTGACCAAAATTACGGTGCGGCAAAAACAAAACCCGAGATCGGCGCGTGCACGTCCGGTCTCGGGTCATTTTTTACAAATGAACTCCATGTGTTGGGCGTGGTACTCCGCACCATAACACATGAGTCTCGCAAATGAAAGCAAGCCAGACAGCAGTGCTGTCATTGTGTTGACTTGCTGCGCCGTCTGCAAACAGCGCCTGCTACTCCCCCATGGGATTTTGTGATCGTTTCGTTAGTCTATCATATTTCTGATAGAAGTCCAGGCTAACTCTTTTATTTTATCTGGCAGGAGAGGCTCAATCCTCAGCCGGTGCCTCGGAGGCAGATGCCTCATCGGCAGCTTCCATGGCAGCCAGCTGCTCTGCGGTGGGCTCATCGCCCTCCTCAGCCTCTACCGTCTCGGTCTGGGCTTCATCGTCGTGGTCGGTACGGGCCAGGACCATGACCTTATCATTCTCGCCCAGACGCATGACACGGACACCGGAGCCGTAACGGCTCTGCACCGGGATCTCATTGGCGTGCAGGCGGATGATGATGCCCTCCTGGCTGCTCAGCAGCACGTCATCCACATCGTCCACGATCTTGACCGCGGCGACCTTGTCCTTGGAGGCATCGTAGTTGCGGATGCCCTTGCCGCCGCGGGCGGTGATGCGGTAGGTGTCGATGTCGGACCGGCGGCCCTTGCCGTTCTCAGTCACGGTCAGGATGGTGGCGTTCTCACGGCAGATGCAGACACCCACGACCTCGTCGCCCTCGGCCAGCTTGATGGCGCGCACGCCGTGGCCGCTGCGGCCCATGGGACGGGCATCTTCCTCATTGAAGCGGATGGCCTGACCGTTGCGGGTTGCAACGATGAGCATATCGTGGCCGGAGGTCAGTCTTGTCCAGGCCAGTGCATCCCCCTCGTTCAGGGCAATGCCGATCAGGCCGGACTTGCGGATGTTTGCATACTGCTCCAGCGGGGTGCGCTTGATGAGGCCCTGCTTTGTGACCATGGTCACAAAACCGCCTTCGTTGGTCGTATCCTTGCTCTGGCAGAGCATATTGGTGACCTTTTCGCCCTCGGCCAGCTGCAGCAGGTTCACAATGTTGGTGCCCTTGCTGGTGCGGCTGCCCTCGGCGATGGTGTAGCCCTTGATGCGGAACAGGCGGCCCTTATCGGTAACGAACAGGACATAATCATGGGTGGAGCCCACGAACATCTCCTGCACGATGTCCTCTTCCTTGCGGGTCATGCCGGAGATGCCGCGACCGCCGCGCTTCTGGGCCTGATAAGTGGCCTTGAGCTGGCGCTTGATATAACCGGCCTCGGTCAGGGTATAAACGCACTGCTCTTCGGCGATCAGATCCTCGATATCCACCTCGCCGGTCACGGTCTCGATCTCGGTGCGGCGGTCATCGCCGAAACGGCGCTTCATTTCCAGCAGCTCGCTCTTGACGATCTCGAGCACGCGGGCATCATCGGCCAGGATCTCTTCCCAATCCCGGATCTTGGCATTCAGGGAGCCCAGCTCTTCCTCGATCTTCAGGATCTCCAGACCAGCCAGACGGCCCAGCTGCAGTTTGACGATGGCATCTGCCTGCGGGTCATCAAAGCCGAACTGCTCCATGATGGCAGCCTTGGCCTCGCTCATGCCGCCCTTGCAGGCACGGATGGTGGCGATCAGCTCATCCACGATGTCGGTGGCCTTCTTCAGGCTTCCAGAATATGGGCGCGTTCCCGGGCCTTTTTCAGGTCATACTGGGTGCGGCGGCGCACCACCTCATCCTGGAACTCCACATACTTCTGGATCATCTGCTTCAGGGTCATCACCTTGGGCACCTTGTGGTCGATGGCCAGCATGATGACACCTACGGTATCCTGCAGCTGAGTGTACTGATACAGCTGATTCAGGACGACCTGGGGGTTGGCATCCTTGCGCACGTCAATGACGATGCGCATACCTTGCGGTTGGTCTCATCGTTCAGATCGCTGATGCCCTCGATCCGCTTTTCCTTGACTAGGTCGGCAATGTTCTCAATGAGGCGTGCCTTGTTGACCATGTAGGGGATCTCGGTCACGATGATCTGGGCGCGGCCATTCTTCTTTTCCTCAATGGTGGCGCGGCCGCGCAGGGTGATCTTGCCGCGGCCGGTGGCGTAGGCAGCACGGATGCCGCTGCGGCCCATGATAATGCCGGCGGTGGGGAAATCGGGGCCCTTGATGTGCTCCATCAGGCCGGGCAGGTCGATGTCCGGGTCCTCGATATAGGCCACACAGCCGTCAATGACCTCACTCAGGTTGTGGGGCGGGATGTTGGTGGCCATACCAACGGCGATGCCCTGACTGCCGTTGACCAGCAGGTTCGGGAAACGGCAGGGCAGCACGCTGGGCTCCTTCTTGGTCTCATCAAAGTTGGGGTCCCAGTCGATGGTATCCTTGTCGATATCGGTCAGCATCTCCACGGCCATGCGGCTCATGCGTGCCTCGGTGTAACGGTAAGCAGCCGGGGGGTCGCCGTCCACAGAACCAAAGTTACCCTGACCATCCACCAGCGGGTAGCGCAGGGAGAAATCCTGTGCCAGACGGACCATGGCATCGTAAACGGATACGTCGCCGTGGGGGTGGTAGGAGCCCAGCACGGCACCAACGGTGTCGGCGGATTTGCGGTATGCATGGCTGGGGTCGTTGCCGCGCTCATGCATGGTGTACAGGATGCGGCGGTGGACAGGCTTCAGGCCGTCCCGCACATCGGGCAGGGCACGGGACACGATGACTGACATGGAGTAGTCCAGGAACGCGGTCTCGATCTCCTTCTTGACATCGCGGATGATCTTTTTGGTACCGCTGCCCGGTATCATCACATAATCTTCTTCCATTGTTTCCTCCAATTACACATCCAGCTTCGCGTACTGGGCGTTGGTCTCGATAAAGCGGCGGCGGGGCTCCACCTGGTCGCCCATCAGGATGGTAAAGGCTTCATCGGCCTTTTCGGCATCCTCGATGGTGATCTGAACGATGACGCGGTTATCGGGGTTCATGGTGGTCTCCCACAGCTGTTCGGGGTTCATCTCACCAAGGCCCTTATAGCGGTTGACCTTTGCGCCGGGCATCTCCTGCGAGAGGATGGCCATTTCCGCATCGTTGTAGGCGTACTTGATGGTGTTGCCCTTCTGCACCTTGAACAGGGGCGGCTGAGCAACATAGACATGGCCCTGCTCGATGAGGGGGCGCATATAGCGGAAGAAGAAGGTCAGCATCAGGGTGCAGATGTGAGAACCATCAACATCGGCATCGGCCATGATGAACACTTTATCATACCGCAGCTTGGAGATATCGAATTCCTCGCCGATGCCGCAGCCCAGAGCCAGCACAACGGGCATCAGCTTATCGTTGCCGTAGATGCGGTCCGCGCGGGCTTTTTCCACATTCAGCATCTTGCCCCACAGGGGGAGGATGGCCTGAATGGCAGAGTCACGGCCCATCTTGGCCGAGCCGCCTGCAGAATCACCCTCGACGATGAAGATCTCTGTGCGGGTGGGGTCTTTTTCGCGGC
>ENA-OQHA01000759-OQHA01000759.1-human-gut-metagenome-genome-assembly--contig:-NODE-759-length-14901-cov-3.334980_pt1 | contig 14901 bp, 18 predicted proteins | sample MGYA00242558_ERZ504707 | MGnify/ENA primary metagenome ERZ504707 (study PRJEB26092, sample SAMD00036197) | human gut metagenome | host: Homo sapiens | study: EMG produced TPA metagenomics assembly of...
CGAGGCGGCCGCCAGCGGGTGGGCCATGCCGTGCACCAGACCGAGGCCGACGTTGGAGTAGGCCATGCCGGTGATGTAGGAGGCGTAGGCCATCTGCTCGCCTGCAGGAACGTCGCCGTCAGCGCTCTTGGCAAGGTTCTTGGCAATCATGCGGATGGTCTGCATGCTCAGGCAGTCGGACAGGCTCCAGCGCCCGGAGTGATGTAGCCTTCAATGGCGTGGGTCAGGGCGTCAAGACCGGTGGCGACCTTGAGGCCGCGCGGCATGGAGTCGGTCAGATCAGGATCGACGAAGGCGACGATCGGAATGTCGTGCGGGTCGACGGCCACGAACTACGCTTGTTGGCGGTATCGGTGACCACATAGTTGATGGTGGTTTCCGAAGCGGTGCCTGCGGTGGTCGGCACGCCGAAGATCGGCACGGACGGGTTCTTGGTGTCGGCAACGCCTTCCAGGGAGAGCACATCGGCAAACTCCGGGTTGGCGGTGATGATGCCGATGCCCTTGCAGGTGTCTTGCGGGGAGCCGCCGCCCAGACCGATCAGGAAATCAGCACCGGATGCGGCGAACTTGGCAACGCATCCTGAATTGCATTCGGACGGGTCGGGTTCGGCTTGACGTTGCGAGACTCGTACGGCATGCCTGCCTCATCAAGCACATCGGTGACCTTCTTGACGGTGCCGGTTTCCAGCAGTACCGGATCGGTGACGATGAACGCCTTGGTGAAGCCATGGGACTTGGCAACGCCCGGGATCTCCTTGATGGCGCCGCGACCGAAGTATGCAGTCTGGTTGAAAATCATGCGATAGACCATAGATGTCTCCTTTAAGCGACTGTGCTTGTTCGCCGTGTCATAGCAACCGTTGCCATGACCAACGATTCTCATCATAGACCCCATTTTGCGATTCGGCTGGAAATCGACACAACCTTTTCTGTGAGCGTTCTCACAAAATATGCGAACGCATCACACAAAAACGCATAAAACCAGACAATACGGCTTATGACTCGAATAATTCCAGCTCGACCTGCGGCAGATCATCCTTGGAGAACACCCACATGGTCTCGTCTTTGGAACGTCGATCGGCGAAAATCGTAAGCAGGAACTTCTCTCCGTCGTTTCGCGTGTACCCGTACTGCAACACGCCGACCGACTCGACGCGGGCATGAATGAAGTCGTAATCCATAAGCAGGGAGAAACTGTCTTTGCAGAACGGCGCCACCAATCGTTCGCAATAGTCATGCAGCGCGCTTTTGAACGAACCGTCATGCGCGTCAAGCATCTTCTGGAAATAGTCGGGCACCATGATCGCACGCTGTGAGTCAGTACGCAGATTCACCATGCATGCGATTGAATAGCGTCCGTTCAAATGCCGCAGCAACGATTCCATATCCTGATTACGCACCAGAATGTCCTCAAGTTTTTTGTTGAGCCCGCGCAGCTGCGTTTGCTGCCGCCTCACACGTAGTATTCCTTCTTTTCGCGGCGCATCTCGTTTTCGGCCTGTTCGATGATTTTCGGCAGATCGGAAGTCGACTCGCTCGACGCTACGCCCACTGATATCTCGCAGCCTTGCGTATGCAAGCGCTCACGCATGTAGTTCAGCTGCTTGCGTGTCTGCGCTTCCGTATGCGCGGAACTGATTATCACGAATTCGTCGCCGCCGATGCGATACAACCGGTCATCGCCGAAGAACGCGCGCGCCGCGTCCGCGAACTCACACAACATGCGGTTGCCCTGCTTATGCCCGAGATGGTTGTTCACCTCGTGCAGGCCGATCATATCCGCATACACGCACACCACCGCCCCGATGTCGGCGCTCCGCAGCTGCTCCACATCGCTGTCGTATGCATTGCGGTTGAGCAATCCCGTCAAGGAGTCCTGCCGATAGATTTCCTTCATGTTCTTGGCGATTAGGTCGAGCGACAGGTCGAATCCGATCAGCACCACGGCCCACGGATTGGCCTCACTGCAATCAGGGGGTACCAGCATACCGAATGCGATCACGCTGGTTTTCGCCTCGACCTCGCTTCTAAAATACGTGAATTCCGATTTTTCTTACTGAATAGTTGGTCGCGCAAATCAGACAATCGCGTGTGTTTCAGGAATTCTCCGGCATCATCTGGATGAATAATCCGTTTTGAAACCAATGCATGGCAGTAATCATGAAAATCATCCGCATACACGTCCGGAAGTTTCGGATCGCGTTTGATGGTGCGATATTCTCCCGTGATGAGATTCAGTCGGGACAGTTCCGCAACGCCCTTGTTAAGGATTTCAAAAATATGCGCCGACAATGACGACGATTCGAGCATGCTGCGGCCGTTCGTCGACATGCGGTAGTCGCGATGCATCAGATCTTTGGAGATATTCCAGAAATGCTGGTCATCCGGGCGGTGTTCCAGCAAATCCTCCATCTTTCCCACAGTGAGCGGACGGTAGAATAATATCCTTGGATGTACATGCATCCCAGCTCACGCAGCTTGCTCACCTGTTCGGCGGTCTGCGCACCCTCCGCAATGATCGACAGTCTCAGCTGGTAGGCCATGTCGATCACGGATTCGATGATTTTCAAACCTTTCGCCGCATTGTCAGCATTCAGGTCAACGAATTTCATGTCGAGTTTGATGGCATCGACGTTGATGTCCTTCAACATGTTGAGTGACGAATACGCCGACCCAAAATCGTCCATCAGCACGGCAATGCCTCGCGCATGCAGGTCCCGAATGGTCTCTTCGACCACATCCATGTTATGTGCGATCGCACTTTCTGTGATCTCCACCTGCAGCAGGCGAGCATCGATGCTGAACCGATCGAGCAGGTCGCCAAGCACTCGCGCCACATCGATCGCCTCGATATCCGTCATCGACACGTTGACGGACACCGGCACCAGATTGCGTCCCTCCCCATCCCAACGCGACAGCATTTCACACACGGAACGCCAGATGAACAAATCGAACCGCGTGACATTGACTCACGTTCAAGCAGAGGAATGAATTCGCCGGGAGACACCAAGCCATATTCCGGATGATTCCAACGCACCAACGCCTCCGCACCCACGATTGCGCCGGTTTCAGCATTGCATTTGGGTTGCAGGTAGAAGCAGAATTCGTTGTTGTCAAACGCCTGGTTGATGTCGTCAAGAGAGAATCTGGGTACGATTTCGTCGTTGCTGGGCGCCCTGCCCGTGGATTCCAGCCGCGCGCTGCGGCAACATCGAATTGATTACCCATGATACTCACCGTTGTACTGTATCAGCGTCACGTCTTCGACACCCTCAATGGCGCGAACGCGTTCCGCGAACGTCATGTCCTTATCATCACAGAATACTTCAACCGCCATTTCCGTGCGTTCGCCACGCATGGTTTTGGACTTTACGAAGAATTTGGTGCGTCCGAACGCGCGCGTGATCTCATCTCCCACTACATCGCCCACATAGTGGATCACCGCAATGTACACGCGCCCCTTGTCTTGACGCGAGTAGAACAGAGCCAGCATGCCGATCATCACCAATCCGGCAACAATCACCAGCACATACATGCCGGCGCCCGCCGCAATACCAGACGTGATCGCCCAGAACAAATACAACAGATCCATCGGATCCTTGACCGCGGTACGGTAGCGCACAATCGATAATGCACCGACCATACCAAGCGAAATCACAATATTCGTACTGATGGCCAGCGTGACCATGCAGGTGAGCACGCACATGCCCACCAACGTAACGGCAAAACTGCGCGAATACACCACACCCGTGTAGAAACGGCGGTACACGCAGTAAATGACGATGCCGACGATCAACGCCACCAGCAACGCCAGCGCCATTTTGGGCACATTGTATTGGCCGAAGGATTTCAGCACCGACTTTTTGATCATGTCATTGACACTCATATGGTTTCTTTCTCTCCTGCTTCCTTGATTCGTAACGTTTGTTTTTGCTGGAATGCCAGTCAACATGCCAGCCGATTACAGGCTTGGCTTTACAGGCTTGGCACGCTCCAGCCTTCCTGCCAGTAGTCGAATCCCCGCAAATACGAGGCTTTGTCGTAGCAGAGCACGTATTTCGAAGCCGATGTCAACTCCTGCGCCTTGCCGGGCAGCAGATCACGCACCACTTGCGGCAGGAACTCGGTGAATTTGACCTCCATCACCAGCTTGCCCGGCTCAAGCACGGGCAGTACCGGCAGTGTGGAGTCGAAAACATCGAATCCGCCGACCGCCGCACGCACGTTCATATCGAAGGTGATGCGTACGGTTCCGGCGTCAAGAATCCACGGTTCGCGCTCATAATCGACGATCACGCGAGGGCGCATCACATTGCACATGCATTCCACATAAAACTCGCGGCACAACTGATACTCGCTGTCACGCAGAAATTCGTAATCGCCGGCAAGAATACGGTCGAACTGCTCGTGCGTGAGCGGTGCATCCTCCTTGTAGATCCAACTGTCGCTTTTGCGTTTGCGTTCCAGTTTGATCACACGATCGCTGTAATCGTAGATGCGAATACGGTATTTCCTACGCAGCAGCACACCGTCGACTTTTTCCTGATATGCGGTGTTCCAATAATCGTCGAAATACAGGCTGCGAATCATATAGCCGCCGTTTTTCGCATGCTTGTCGAGGCCAAGCAGCGGCGCCATACGCACGTTCAAGTCGGCTTTTTGCGCGTATGAGATCAGATATTTGAGCTCATGACGGAACCGTTCCTTGGCTGTGCGCGGTGGAACGGATAATTCCTCGCCGACGCGATGTTTGATACGTTGCAGCAGCGACGTTCCGCGATTGCCACCATCACTGCACATTGGCATCCTCACAATGCTGCCGTCGGCTTTCACATAGAAACACTTGGTGCCGTAGATCTTGTTGCCGTCGGTGACGTAGTAGTCAAACGCGTCCTGCGTCTCGCCTGATGCATTGCGCACGCTCACCTTGATGAAGTACTGGCCTTCACCAGGCATATCCATCACGGCTTCCGGCAATACGAGGTCGCTCTGTGTGAACACCACGTCTTTGCCTTCGTAATCCTTGGCCACGGTAACGGTATAGCGCAGATCCTCATCGTTGAAATCATAGGAGACATCCCAGCTGAGTTTGAGCTTGCCGTTGGTAGGAGTCGGCTTGCCGATATAGAACGGCATGGGCTTATTGAACCCGGTTCGGTACGTCTGGTAGTTCTGTTCGATTTCACTATGCAATTGGTTTGCCACCGTGTCGTATTGGCTTGACGTCAGAGGCTCATGCATGGAGTCGGGCATCTTCCGCACGTATGGTTCAACGATGGAACGGTACCGCCGCACCATGGAATTGATGCGATCGGCGCTCATATACTTGTATTCGTCTTTCACGGCCTTGCCGAGCGCGGTTCGGAACGACTTGGTTTGCAGACAACGTCGGAACAGTATGTTGCCCCAATAGTTGCTGACACCGTTCTCCCAGCTTTGGCCCTCGGAACGTTGCCTGATCTCGTATTCCTTGCGCATGAGCATACCATCGTTATCCCAGTCGAGCAGGTAAAACGTATCCGAATTCGTGGGACTATACAGGTACATATTGCGGCTTTGCGTATCGATATTGCCGGTCAGCAATTGGAATGCCATCCAATATGCGAGATTTTCGGTATCGAAATATTTGCCGAGGATTTCGCTCATCGGCACTGAATAATCATTGAGATCGTTCAGCATGGCGATCAGTTTGGTATGGTCGTTGTCGCCTTTGATTTCCAGTTTTTCTTCGAATTTCGCTTGATCGTAGTCAGGATCATCGGCGAGTTTGATCACGTCTTCGTCTCGATAGAATTCGAAATAATTGACTTTGTACAGCTGGCCGTTTTTATCGAGTCCGTGCACCTGCAATGCGGTTTTGTTGAGCTGTTCGACTTGCGTGTACAGACCGTAATCGTCGAAGGAATCCGATCCGCTGGTCTCGTCTTTCACGTACAAGTGCACGAATTGCGTGCGCAGTCCCATCATCTGGTCGATGCCTTTGATGAGATCGTACGCCATTTTGTTACGGAAACGCAGACCTTCGCCCATATGCTTGTTCAATGCGATGGTACGCTGCCCACGCCACTTGCCTTTGCCGCTTTTCAACTCGATCTTGTAGTTCTTCTGCTCGTTTTTACTCGATGACTGGCCACGTATCTGCACGGTGGCGTTCGGCGCACTTTCACCAAAACCAAGCTCCCCGGAAACCGGTCCTTGTTCGTCGCCGACCTGCAGCAAACCATTGACCTTGTAGCGGTCACGCCCATGGCCGCATAGTCATCAACGGAATACTGGTTGATTTCACTCCAGCTATGGTCGGTGCCTTCCGACGAATTACCGCGCGATACCGTCAAATACATGGTTTCGACACCGCTGTCGTCATACACCTTGTATAACGATTCGTTGTCGCGCAAGTGTGCGCCGTCGATGCTTTGTTCAGCGCTTTTCTTGACTTGCTCATGCGTCTGTGACGAATCCGATGATTGCGATTGTTCATTATCGTTGGGTGATGAAGTCGCACATCCGGCGCAGGAAAGCACCATCAGCATTGCCGTCAATGCCGCTATTTGCTTGACAAGCGTGGTAATGGCTTTTGTGTTGCGTCGGTTCCACCATGTCATGATTTACGATTCCTCCCGATTATGACATCCGTTTCTGCAATATTCGCCTTGTCAGAAGACCGTGCATGCCCTGAGCGATGCAATGATTGGTCGACCCGCTGTTCGCCATGTTCAAGCAGTATGCCCAGTTCGGTGAAACGTCCACGTTTCGTTTGCACCACAATCGGCTGCTGCCCCAGCACTCGGTATGCAGATTGTCGGTGTATGAGGCGAGCCGGAATGTCGCATATATGGCGAACAGCGACGCTCCCATCAGGAAACCGAAACCGAACAGCGACGTAGTGAAGAACTGTCCGATTACTGTGAACACAACCGTCGAACCCGCAAACAATGCCGACGCCGTCAATGCACCGGAATAATCGGTAAAATACAGCAGAATCAGCATCACGGTGTTGCCGACCGCATAAAGGGCATACCCCACGCAGAGCACACGGAAATATCCGTGCATCACATCGCTGAATCCTAAAGGAAGCGCGTTCAGCACTGTTTTTTCCAACGAAATCACGCAGCGGTCACCAACAATTGCTTCAACGCCGTGTAATGCAATTCTCGATTGAGCACAGCCAACATTTCGTTTTCGGCAATGGTAATATCTTTGACCGTGCCTCCATCATTCAACAGACTGTAATACGACCGATATGTCGGATAGAAATTCACTTCCACCGACACCACAAAATTCACCGTGGTGATCAGAATCGTCAAAAACGCCAGCATGGCGGGCACATCGTAATATGCGCGCCATAAAACAGACCCTTCACCTTGATGCCGAGCGGACCGCACCATGTGATCACCAAATGGGCGAACAGGCCGATGGTGGTCAGCAATCCGGTCAACGCCAACGGCAGAAACTGATCGACCACTGCAAAAACAGCCACGGATGCTTACGACTTGCGGAAAATAACGATGCAACAAGAGCACATCCCACACCAGCATCACACCATAGCCAAGCACCACTGCAAACAACAGCGACTCAACAGGAGGGCAGGCCAACGCAAGCAACACGCATGACGTAACGAACGCCACCAACACCGCAGCCACGAAAGAATACAGAATGCTTTTGTAATCCTTGATGGCCGTCAAATAGCTCATCGCATTCCAGTTGACGATCATTTCAAGAAACAGCCACAAACACAACGCGCCCTGCATCAACGTGGCACCGGAAAACAGCAGGAAAACCGTGTACAACACCGCGTCCACCACCAGCATGATGCCAGTAGACCCCCAGAACGACGGCAGAATCATCTTCTCATCGTGATCAAACAACATATCCGCCAGAAAACGGGTGACCGGCATCGACAGAAAACTCGTCAACACCAACGAGGCAAGCAGCGTGTAGGTGATCATGCATACGAGCAGATCGCGGTCGGGGCGGCCCACCTGCCACCAGCTGCTCACGATCAGCACGCCGAACTGCAGGAGTACACCCAACAGCATCGGACCAGCGCAAATCACGCCGGCATAGCCGTAGGCTCGCAGCATCGCCATCAAGCCTCTACGGTGGAACAGTTTCTTCAGTTCAAATCCAATACCGGCCATATCAGCGCTCCAATCCGAACTGATTCAATCCGAACTGATCCGCGGTATCGCTATACAGCTTGCGATAATCGTCAAGCATGCGCTCATGCCGGTAATAGGCGTTCACACGGTTACGGCCAATCTGCCCCATGGTCTCACGCAGCGTGCGACTGGAACACATGCGTTCCATGGCTCGGCTCAGGCCCTCGCGGTACATCGGGGGCACGTAGAAGCCTGCCGTGCCGAAATCGTCGCCTTCCTCGCCTTCCAAAAGCTCACGGCAGCAGCCGACGTCAGTGGTCACGCAGGGGCGTGCGGCTGCGAACGATTCCAGCACCGACAGCGGCTGGCCTCGGAAATGCTGGTCAACACGGTGAAATCAAGCTTGCGCATGTATTCGACCACGTTCACACGGCCGGTGAACTCAAGATTGCGCACACCCAACTGTTCCACAAGCTCATAGCATTCGTCGGCATACTCCTGATCGTCAACACCGCCGAGAATATGCAAGCGCACATTGTCAACGCGAGAGGAAAGCTCATGGAACGCGTGAATCAGGGTTTTCACATCTTTGATGGGCGCCATGCGCACCACCGCGCCGATATCAACCCAACCGTCGTCGGGTTTGAAAGGAATATCGCAGAAACGTTCGTATTGAATGCCATTGGGAATCACCTGGCAGGCATCGGCGGGCGCACCCATGCCAATTTGGATAAGACGGGCACGACCGAACAAGCTGGTGATGCGCCACGCACGATGGTAGATCTGTTCCGAAAGCATGTAGAAGAAGCGGATCCAACGTGGCCGGAACGCCGGCAGCACCCATTCGGCGGAAATGATTTCCTCTTCGCGTTCACGCGTATAAATGCCATGTTCCGTAAGCAATACCGGCGCATGGTTGATACCCCCCCAAACAAGCAACAATCCGCCATATCCAGTGGAAATCGCATGGTAGATCTGCGCTTCCGGCACTTCGCAGCCCATCAAGTACAACACCGGCAGCAACATGGAGCGCACGGTATGGAAAGCGTCGGCATAGGCACATACGGATATTCTTCCATGCAGATTTGCGTAAACAAGTCGATGAATTCACGGCTTTGCAGGAACGACAGCGGATGCACGCCTCTGGTGTGGAACAGGTTGAACAGCACATCCCAATCCGGGCTGCCAAGATTCACCAGTTCGCGCAATGACCGCAATTCCTCTTCGGTGAACGACACTTGCGCTCGTTCACCGCTCAGACGCAAGGCGTCGTCGAGGAACACCTCATGCACTTCCACCACATTGTCGGGCAGGTCATATACGAATTTGCCGCGGTCTTCGGCTTTGGCGCCGATCACCCACAATACGAACTCGTGCTCTTTCATCGCTTCGATATAACTGTGCATCCACGTGGACACTCCACCATGCACGTACGGGTAGCATCCTTCCAAAACCAGGCAGATTCTCATGCCTCTCCCCCAGTCTTGCGTTCGATATGAACCGTGGCGTTCGTGGCTTTGAGCAGATACAAGTTGCCGGTCAGCTTGGTTAGGCTTCCGCCACGAACCCTGCCAGGCGTGCCATTGTTGGCACGGAACATGAGCCACCCCTGATCGGTGAGGTTGCCAAGTTTCAGATCCCAACCATCGTCGGACGTTTCCATCGAAACGGTCAATCCCGAAAAACGTTGGATGGCTGCGGCACATTCCGTGCCTGTCCGCATACGAATGGACGGTGCCGACGATTCCAGCCAGTCAAGATAGTTTTCCAATCCCTGGTAGTACTTCTTCCATCCTTCTTTCGCTCCACGATCTTCATCAAGCAAATCGTCGGGATGCATGAAGTGCGTGCTCACATAGTGCATGTTCAGTTCGGAAACCGCGGCAAGACGCATGTACATGTCGCCCACCATGCCGCCGGACACGATACGTGGAGCCTCCACCACGCCATCGGCCGCAACACCGAACTCCTGCACGTACGTCAAGGAACTGTCGGAAGGCATATACGTACTGGCGATGGCGCGAATCTGCGACACATCCTCGCCTATGATCTTTCGTCCTTCTTGGGAGAGGATATTCGACGGCGGCACGTATACCGACGATGTTGCGGCAGGCAATACGTCTTTCTGGAATGCGATCAGTTCGTTCAACGAATCGACGATGGCTTTGCGATTCGGCCACTGCACATACGCGTATTCCTTACCGTAATCCGTATTCGGCAACACCAACGGCTGATGGTTGTACCCGTGATATCCGATTTCGCCGTTTTGCCGAAGCAGCAATCCTCCGTAATACTCGAATTGTGCGCCGTCCGTCTGCCGTACCGGATCATCCTTGGTGTCATCGCCGTAATTCTCAATCATCACACCGGTGAAACGAATACCGTACCGTTCCGCAAGACGCACCAAATCCGGCCACCATACTTGAGAATAGAATTCAGCAATACTCATGTTGTAGTCACGTTTGATGTATTTGCCATTGCCAGACGGTACCGGAGAGGGAAAATCATCCAAGTAGAACGCCGCGCTGTTGATCACCGGATAGGCCGTGGCAGAACCGAGCAGGCTGAACGCCGAAGCGTAAAATCCTCGAAGCACCTTGCCGTAAATACCGATATTGCACACCACCGCCGAACCTGAATTCACGAACGTGCTCCAAATCAACGGTGTGCGCCCATTACTGCTGACGGCCTTGACCTGTGCGCGATCATTCAATGCGACACTCAGCGACGATTCAAACGGATCGCTGAACGTGTATGTCTGGCCGCCGCCCAACATGAAATCCTTGGAGGGTGTAATGCCCTTAGTCAGCACATATTCGTATGCGGACGATTCAATGCCGATCTGCGGGCCGATCACATCCAAATAGCCGGTTTTTCGGGAGTCATGGCAAACATGACTCCTCCGCCTTTTTTGGCCCATTGCATGATTTGCAGCACATGCTCGCCCAGACGGTCGAGATTAGGCATGGCCACCACTATGGTGCTGTAGTGAGTCAACGCTGGAAATTCAGCGTTTTCGTCAGCCACGTCAACCGTAGTGGTGGGGACTTTCATATCAAGCAGAATCTGGTCGAGCATGGCTTCGGCATCGCTGACGCCCTCCTGCGAACTGTCGACCACCAACAGATTCGTAGCTTTTTCGCCAGCGATGGCATTGGCTGCAGGAATGGCTTTGTTTCGATCCAAATACGTGATGTCGAACCGCGTGACACCGTAATGCACGCCCAAGCTTTCCACCAGCAACACCAATGCGATGGCCATGAACACGGCCCACACTTTGACCAAACCTTGCCAGCGGAATCGTTTCCACTTGGCCAACACGTCTGACAGGAATCCTCTGATCATGCGCGTTCAGCCTCCTTGGTTCCGGTCCAGAACCGCAGCACACGTCTTCCTTGGCCACCGAGATAAATATGCTTGCTTTCGATCTGCTGAACAGTGTGGCGCAACGCATCGCCATCATTGCGTGCGGCATCGAGTCGTAGACGCATCAGCCATACATCGCCTTGATCCGGCCACTGTTCCATAGCGCCGTCAATGGTGTGCGCGGCATCATCAAAGAGTCCAAGATCGATTTGCATTTGCGCAAGACGGCACGCAACGTAATAATCGCCATGTTGGCGAAGTCGTTCCTGCAATACTTCGGCATATCGCTGCTTCTGCAACTGCAATGCGTATCCTTGCGCAATACCGGAATTGATATATCGTTCCAGCGCATCGCAATAGCGTTCCAACATCGTTTCGGAATTTCGATGCTGCAGATAATCGTTGCGGCAGCGCTGCAATGCAAGATCTTCCTTGGCACTGATCTGTGCATGGCGGTAGCCGCGTAATGCACGACCTCCACATCCTCATTCAGTCGGGCCTGCGACAGCACATCGATATAATGGCTGGGATTGTCGTTGAGAATGGACATCACCAGACTGCGACGCTGACTCGAATCGTTGACGATCAACGCCTCTTCCAGCGGCACGGTATTGACGAAATCGGTACGTTCCTCAACGAGAATGCTTCGACGTTCCTCATCGTCCACGCGCATCTGTTCGAGATCTGGAGCCGTATGCTCGCCCGCACGAATCAGCGTACGCACATGCAGCAAGAGCACGCATAACGGCCCCCACAGCGGCACCAACAGCATAAAAGGAAGCAGACGCCCTTCCACACGAAGCACGCCAAAACGAGACAATACGCACATCAGCACGCATACCAGCACATGTATGACGATAAGCAGCATCGTCACTACCGTTGTGTTCATGCCGTGCCGCCTTCGTGCGATTCGGCGGCCACTTGTTCCGAAGCCTCATCCAGCAGCGCGTCTTCCTCTTGCCCGGAAACGCGTGTCACATGCAATCCAGCTTGGGCCAAACGCTTGTTGATGATAGGCAGCTCATGCTTGCCGGCCTGGTTCATCAACACATACACGTTGCCGTCTTGCAGTACACCCGCCTCGTCCGTCTGACGAATGGCCCCCATGAGATGGCTGCCATTGTCTTGCCAAGCATCATCCACACGCAGCAGCAGGTGATCGCCCATATGGTCGTGCTTGAGTTCGTTGGCGGCAAGCACTTTGGGTAGAAACGCCCGAGTGTTCAGGAATTCGGTGCCCGGCACCAGCATCGCCTGACGCGCCACATTCTCATAGTCGAACGCACGCACCATCGCGGATTCCACCAAGCCGCACATGATGGTGAACAGGTTCTGGAAGTACAGATTCATTTGGTCGGGCTGCGCTTTGGCAAGCACAATCACCACGGCCAGCTTGCCATCGGCATGCACGCCTGCCGCATACATCGGAAGGTCCGGTTCGAGATTGCGGTTTACCCACAATCCACCATGATCCAAAGCTGTAATAATGTTGGCATAATTCTCAAGCAGCGCCGACTTGCTGAACAGGGATTCGGTTTGCGGACTCGCAGCCATCAACGCGCGAATCGACCGCCGCTGTCAATGCGGTAAACACCGAAACTATCGCCGCCCAATGTGTCTTGCATAATGCGAATGGTCGTGTGATACAGCTTTTGCGGCTGCACTTCGTCCAATTCACGTGTCATCGCATACATTTTGCCGAAACTGTCACGCCTGCCGATAATCTGCCCGCGCAGCATACGACGATCATCGAGCACATCGTGGTACAGGTCACGCAGGAACGCAAGTCGTTCACGCAGCAAACTGTTTTCGTCACGCATGAATCGCAGGTTTTCGCGATTACGCAGCTGCACATACCCGCATACTGCGCCGGCAACGAAATACACCACAAACGCAAGCCAGTTCGACGTGTCGTAAAACAGCGGAGCGAATGAAGCGCCCTTCGATGCATACGACAACGCCATGCCGACACATGCGAGCGCGGCCGCGAACACGCCTGCGTTCAGTCCGTGCATCGTACCGACGATCACCACGAAAAACAGGCGCAAATCCACGGTTCCCAACTGGCTGTTGCCTTGTACCGCGGTGCGAAGCAGTTCTTCCAATATGAACGCGATGAAGATTTCGATTGCGATCCATGGTTTTGAATGGTTGCGTAGAAAATCCCAGACCGGGTGCTTCTTGGATTGTTCCTGAGCACGCGCTTCTTTCCAGCGCTGAAGCACAGGGGGAAGATCCTGTTTGAGCGAATATCGCGGCGACCAGCCATAGCGCAATCGCAGCACATGATCGTCTGCTGGGTAATGTTGGGGTCTGTCTTCGCCAAAAGTCACCGATAATCCGGGAAATGCCGCGCTGATCGCATCAGCCAAATCACCGTATGTGAAGTCGAACACGTTGCACATGGAAGATTTCGCTTTCGGCGGTCCAATCGTCGAACATGCGGTAGATCAGTTCGGCAAGATCGTCGGCGCAGAGAAAGCATGTCTGTTGCTGTTTGCGTTCGCAGAATGAGATCGACCCTGTCGATGCCTGTTCGAACAGTCTGCCGAAATATGCGGTTGCTCCATTGCGCTCGTGGGTGCATACAAGTATGGACAGCGAATGATTTTCGCTTCCAGACGGTAGGTGCGCGCGTAATACAGGCAGAGTTCTTCCGACGCTCGAGACATCAGACTTTTGCTGGTATCACGTACGTCGGCGTTTTCCGGATAGGTGAATTCGGATTCCGGTCCGCATACCATCAGCATTTGCGTGGATCTGTTACGTATGGCGTGCAGCAATCTGCGAAGATATCCGAGATCGCCGTCACGCTCACTTCGCGGGGTGAGGCCTTCGGAAAAGAATACGATGCGATCGAATTCGTATGTGGTAAGAGTTTCGGCAAGGGTGTTGGCGTCAGACATGTTGACGATTCTGAGACGGTCATTGCCGTCTACGGTGCCTTCTCGTTCCGCTATCACCACATGGTCTCGGGGAAAGGAATGCTGAATCCACTGCTTGGTAATGAAGTCGGTGTTGCCGACCAGAAGCACTTCCATGCCGCCACCCCAGCGAATACTCCCTTAACGGGGTTACGGCATAACTCTGCCCACAAACCCCCATTGTTACTGCCTTACGGTGTTCCAGTGTAGCCAAACAGCAGACAGACTCCCCCTCTAACGGAGGTTTTCTTAGTCATTTCTCAGTAACTCGCAAGTCAACATGACTTGCGTCGACCATTTTAGGGGGCTTACCCGCAATGCGAGCGCGTATTCAACCAACAGCCGGCATCAGTGCTTGGCGCTAGACATACGGCCGCAATCGTCATACGTGTGGGCAAAAACAAAGAAACCTCGGATGTCTCCGAGGTTTCAAAGCATGGTGGCTCCGAGCGGCATCGATCCGCTGACCTAACGATTTTCAGTCGTTCGCTCTACCAACTGAGCTACAGA
>ENA-OQHA01000760-OQHA01000760.1-human-gut-metagenome-genome-assembly--contig:-NODE-760-length-14897-cov-4.178470_pt1 | contig 14897 bp, 20 predicted proteins | sample MGYA00242558_ERZ504707 | MGnify/ENA primary metagenome ERZ504707 (study PRJEB26092, sample SAMD00036197) | human gut metagenome | host: Homo sapiens | study: EMG produced TPA metagenomics assembly of...
TTCACAAAGGTTTTGGTTTAGTTGGTCGTGATCAATGGTTTCCAAATTAATAGATAACAACTAACTTTATCTACTGAAAACTTAATTTACAGGAAATAAGAATTTACACAAGATTCTTGACACTATCGTGAGGTTAGACAGAATGGAACTATTAACTGTTAAAAACAACATAATAAATTATTCGAATTTAAAAAAGTAAGATTCTTCTTTTTTCATTTTATATACAAATTATTTGTTCTATGCGGAGCAGTCTTAGCATTATTAGCCGCATTGATTAGCGTATTTAATGATGATATGTTTGATTTTATTAAATCTTCTCTAGTATTAGTTATTTTGTGTATATTACCTTTTGTTCAATCAGAAGTTATGTTGAAAAGATTCATAAAACTTCAAAAAGAAAAATATGGATCAGATCAGGTCAGTGTCGATTTAATATTTGATAATGATGGAATTATTTCAGTTGAACAATCTACTCAAAATAAGAGTAAAATCATGTATAAGGATATTAAACAAGTTAAAGAAACAAAAGAAATTATATTAATTATAAGTAAAGCTGGATATACAACATTTTTTGAAAGAAAAAATGTGGAATCAAATGATCTCGAAAAATTAAAACAATTCTTTGATAAACAGAATATTCTATGGGAAAAATCAATATGTAATATATTTTAAGCTTGATAAGTTAACTTCTGAAATAACTATAAGTAGGACAGTAAATGATGCAAGATGGGCTGTTCATTACTGACAGCCCTTTACTAATAGGGGGTTTATTCCCCTGTTTTTTTATGTATACTTGATTAAAAGCGAGGTAATAAGAAAAATGTTATTTAATACACATACACATTTAAATAGTGAACAATTATTTGAAAATCGTGATTTATATATTCAGAATGCAATAGATAGAGGTGTGAAGTACTTTACTGTTGTAGGTTATGATTTAGAGTCTTCACGTCTTGCAGTACAGATAGCGCATGAGTATGACTTTATTTATGCTGCAGTAGGTATTAGTCCTAATGATTGTAAAGAGACAACAGATGAGGATTTAGAGGCAATAGAAGCACTTGCAAAAGATCCTAAGGTTGTTGCTGTAGGTGAAATAGGATTAGATTACTATTGGGATGAAGCATCTAAAGAAAAACAGATTGACTGTTTTAAGAAACAGTTAGAAATAGCCAAGAGATTATCTTTACCTGTTACTATTCATGCCAGAGATGCTTATGAAGATACATTTGATATTCTTTCTAAGTCAGGTGTAAAGGGTATTATGCATTGTTATAGTGGAAGTTATGAGATGGCTTTAAGATTCATTAAGATTGGTTATTATATTTCTTTGGCAGGTCCTGTTACTTTTAAGAATGCGAAGGTTCCTAAAAGAGTCGCTGAAGGCGTAGATTTAAACTATCTACTTGTAGAAACAGATGACCCTTATCTCACACCAGCACCTTATAGAGGAAAACAGAATGAACCAGGTAATGTCTATTTTGTTGCACAGAAGATTGCTGAACTAAAAGGATTAAGCTACGAAGAAGTCGCCAAACAGACAACAGAGAATGCACTTAAAGTATTCCAGTTAAAGAAATAGTAATTAAAATAGAGTATAATATAGTCTATCAGGAGGCTTTTTATGAACATTTATGATAAGCTCGAACAGTTATCACTTACAGAAAGTGAAAAAACACTTATAGACTATGTTATAGAACATTCAGAAGATATTATGAATATGTCTGCTTCAGATATTTCTAAGAATAGCTATGTGTCTGTTTCTACTATTTATCGAATTATTGATAAACTAGAACTTTCAGGTTTACAGGCATTTAAATCCCATATTCATTTTGATCGTGAAAGATACCAGAAAGAACTTGTTTCAGTAGACTATAACTATCCTGTCAGGATCAATAATACAAACCATGAAATTATGACTAAAATGTTGAATCTCTATGATCAGACACTTCATTCTACATTAAACCTAGTGAATCTAGATGAGTTTGGTAAAATTGTCCAGAAGATGTATGATGCAAATGCTATCGCATTATTTCCTTCTATAGGTAATTTCTTCATGGCTGAGTGTTTTAGACAGAACATGTTAGAAATAGGTAAGGATGTCATAGTAGAAAAACAGATTTTCTATCAAACAAAGGTGGCTGAAACATTAAAAAAAGGAGACCTCGCAATCGTGATCTCCCATGCTAATAGAACACCTCATGTAGAAGACTTCATCCGTGTGATGAATAAGAACCAGGTGACAACTGTTCTTATTTCTTCTACTAAAGAGAGTGAATTATCTAAACTCGTTGATTATCATCTCTATTTTGCATCGTATGAAGATTCAGAAGAAAAGATTGCTTCTTTTTCTTCAAGAGCTTCATTACAGTTCTTATTAGACTGTCTCTATGCATGCTATTTTAATAAAGATTATGAAAAGAATATAGACTATCGTATTGAACACTATATAGAATTCTCATAGTTCTGTGTTGTACTTAATATCATAGTCCCAAGAAGAATATATTCCTGCATGTTATCTACTTTGGTAATAGGCGGAATATATTTTTTTGGTATAAGAGTAGCCATTTCTTCATATAATGGGAGTACATGAGGAATAAAGTCACAATAGAATACAAGTTCCTCAGGACTTAATAAACTGATAATAGATACTAAATAACGGGCGACAACCTCAATACATCCTTCAGGAGACATACTGAGTGTCATTTTATCTTCTGTTAAATCTAAAGGAAGAAATTGTACTTCTCCTACTAAGTTATGCATACCATGTAGTAGGCAGTTATCCACAATAATACCTGCACCACTTATTGCATGTACAGGCTGGAATAAGAAAGCCAGTGAACTTACTTGATCCTGTGAAGAATAATAACCTACAGCTGCTGCATTGACATCATTACATATACATACAGGCAAATGATAACGTTCAGTGAGGACGTCTTCTAATCTCTCTGGTGTTTCCCATCCGACTAAACTTGTAGAAGACACATAACCATCATCAATAATACCTGGAGTCGCAATACCAATATAACGAATACGTGGATAATGAAGACGGGCAATATCTATAATGTCACAAACATCTTGAAGATTAACTACAGGTTTGATTACTTCGTTATCTAATAGTATTTCTTGATTCTTATCATATACACGATAAGCAACATGAATGGATTGTTTATTACGGAAAATAGAGAGAGCCAATGTCTTATGTTTAATTTCTACATCCAACATAACAGGTAAAGGAATCTTCTGATCAGATTGGTTCTTTTTAATCTCTAATGATTCTTTCACAAGTGTAAAGACGGCTTTTACATCATATTTCGCAAATACTTCAGGTGGTACATTTAAGACAATCTTATCTTTAAGAATATCACATGCTTTAGCATGTAAATAAGAAATCTGTGGTGCTAAGAGAACTACATCATAATCCTGTGCTACATAGTATAAATTATTATAACCACTTGCTTCTGTTACATAAGGAAGACTCATTAATTTAGAGGCTTCATTCATCTTCATCGCAAAATAGCTAGTTGTTAAACCACCACTACAGCACAACAATATCTTAACAGTAGGTGTATCACCAATATGCTTCATATAATGAGTGAGTTCTCTAAATAACTTCATTGCATAATTCAATGTTTTCATCTGGAAATGTAGATAATATTCAGTCTCACCAGATTGTGTATTGGTTGCTTTAAACTCTATGATATTCAATGGATTAAAGACAATTTCAATATCGGCATGCTTATTATAGAAATGAATCTCTGTATAGTCTTTATTCACTTTTGTTTCAAAGTCAGGCACTTCCTGCAATAGAATCCATTTCGCAAAGAGTATTGTATAAATATCACTTAAGAAATCATCCATGAATATCACCTCCATGTCCATATTTTAACATACTCTCAATCCTTAAATACAGTAACGCCTGAAAAATGAAAAATATATATCATACAAACTAAATTAACGGTGATAGAAATGAAAAGAACCTTGCGAATGCAAGGTTCTAGATAGCCATCTCAAAGATGAATTTTGTATTTGTGATATTGTTTCCTGATAGACCACTACACTGGTCTTTTTCTTTTAACTTCTTAATTGTAGTCATATCAGTGATCTTTTGAATACCTTCCTGATCAAATAGACTCATTCCTTCAGATAAGCTTTTTGATCCAGTTACAAGTGTCTGGTATTGTTGAGACAGTTCATTCCCAGCCTGACTCAACTCTGATAAGCTAGAAGATAATGTCTCTAATTGTTTTGATACAGGACTTTGAGAGAGTAACTCTGAGAGTTGTTCTAAACTCTTCTTATTTTGTATTAAGCTTTCCTGAACATCTTCACTGATTGCTCTGTTTACTGCAGCATGCTTTTTCATCAGTGAGATCAATCTTATTTATTTTAGATTGAATCAGTTCTGTAGGATCCTTCATAGAAGATATTAAGTTTTTAATCAGTGCCTGTGTAGACGCATCATATTGTTTAGAACCCTTTAATAATGCATTGGCTCCATCACTCACTTTAGACACATTGGACATATATGTATGAAGGTATTGTCCATACGTTGTACATCCTGCGAGTAATTGTGCTGAACCTTCTACTAACTTCTGGGCTGATTGATTTAATTGATTCGTTGTCTTTGTGAGTTCACTTAAGTCTAAATCTTTAAAGATACCATTAGTAAATACGGTACTCATATAGTCACATTGGAAGTTCTTGATCTTCATAGTCACTTCCATAGAATCCTTAAATGGTTCATAACCAGGAAAACTAATCCAATAATGCTTGATAATCATCCATCAACATACTCTTCCCATTCTTCACTTCAATATCACTCACTGTTTCTTGAGGAAGAAGCATAATAGTAGTTGCTACGAAAGGAGTCTCAGTACTATTCTTATATTTAAATACAGCCTTTAATGTCCCTGTTTTACCTTTGATATCTGTCACTTTCTGTCCATCCAAATAATAAGTCACATCTACACCAACAGGAAGTGCTGCATCTAAAGTACCTTCATACTGAATACTATTCTTATTATTCTCTATCAATGATTGATGATCATTCAAGGTGATATTTTCATCATCCTTATTACTGATATCCTTTAATATAGTTGTATCTTGAATAAGATCACCTTCATTTATAGAAGGAATAGTTACTTCGGATTTAGTACTTTTTATTTCACCAGATGCTTTTGTCTTTACAGTAATTGTTTCACTCTTATTCACGGCTTCCTTTACATCATGTCCTTTTGTGGTTAAGACAACAGGTGTTTCTTCTTTAATAGTCTTTGTTTTATTGGTTTTTGTCTCTGTTGTACATCCTGTAGCATGATACAACATAGTATCGCTATTAACTTCTTATTCATGCAAGTACCTCCTATTCCACATTCTTCAATGCATCCTGCATTGGAATCTTCTTAATCTTCTTATACTCAATCAACATCACTATAAAATAACTTATAAAACCAATAACAATGGTCTTTAAGAAAGTAAGGTTACTTACAGTTAGAGGCATCCATCCTGCCATCTCTTCTTTCATCATTGCCTCAAATATAGGCTTTAATATCACATAATCGAGTGGCACAGTGAGAAGAATAAACAAAGATACAATAATAGATGTCGATACAATATAAATAGAACTTACTTCATGATTGGTATAACCAAGAATCTTAGTCATAGAAATAGACTGTGCATTCTTTTCTATAATTGTTTTTGTAAGAAGATAAATAAGCACAATAAACATGATGACAGCCATTCCACAAAGTAAATAAGCCATACCGCCCATTGATACATTCAATTGTCGAGATACTTTACTTAATGAATCATAATCAATCGTTGTGCCTATATACTTTTCATTGATATCAGTAATAGGATTCTTTGAGAAATAACCAGAAAAATAATCATCATCTAAATCAAATAACTGATTCATTTTTTTCTGATTCATGAATATCGCAATCGCACCTGGATAGTTATATTCACCACTAACCTTTAATGTATACTTCTTATCTGTATACTCTGTCCTTAAGTGAAGTACATCGCCCTTATGGATATGATATTTATCTGCATAAGCACTTGATACATAAACATCATCACTAATAGAAACATAACAACTGTTCTTTTTTACTCCATATACAGTCACCGTATCCAAAGTATTGTCTTCTATCTTTAAGCTAAAAGCACTAAACTTCTCAGATGTCTTTTCTTCTGTTTCTATTCCCTTTGTGAAAGTATAAGCTTCTATCATATTAGAAAAGCTCTTTTCACTAGACTGCAAGCTTGCTGGTACTTTAAGAATATATTGATAATCCGCAAACATATTCTGTTTAATATTGGTTCCATAGGAATTAATAATATCTGGCATCGCAAGTCCAAATAATAAGATCATATTCGCAAACATTAATCCAATAAACATGACAAGATAATGGGCTTTATTCTGAAGAATAATACGTGTTCTAAAACGTGTAATAAAAGGAATACGTGTGGACAAAGGCATGACATGTGACTGTTTATGTCTCTATCTCTTCTTAAGAATTTAAGAGGAGATAGAGACAACTGTCTATTTAATATAAAGAGATTAATAATAAACATGAGTATAACAGGTACAACTGTTGTCTGAATAAAAGCACTTGCACTCCATACTGTTTGATAAGTCGTTAAACTATAACTGGCATAATATAAATTCGCCATAGTCGTTCTAAAATAGGTATAGCCTAGAATATTACCTATTAAGGCACTCATAAGTGTCACAATAATAGGAAGTGTCATATAGTGATTGATCAATTCTTTCTTTGTATAACCAGATGCAAGTAATGTCCCAATCACATTGGCTTCTTTCTGGATTGTATTGGTCATAGTGACCGCAAATACAAATGCAATAATCACAATCATGATATATAAGAGAAGTCTGACCATCACGCCATCACTACCCATATCATCACCAGTAAAATGAATGGTCTGATTCTCATATTGAGGAATATATTCTTCTAGATGTACTTCTTTATTTAATAACTTTAAGAATGATTCAGATTTCTTTTCTTCATTCTTTGGCTTATTTGCATAAAGCCATGAATAGCTATAGGTCATATGTGCTGTATCCCATTGATTAAATAAAGAAGGTTGTACAACAGCCACACCAAACTTGATGGCATCAAACATCGTATCGCTGTTATTCTCAAATAATGCGGAATAATCTGGTAAAGCCACTAAACCACAGATCTTTAATGAATGATTCTGACTCTTAATAGTATCCCCGATAGATAACTTGTTATTGACGGCATACATGCGATCTATCGCAATTTCTTTATCATTTTGAGGAAGTCTTCCTTTCATGACACATACTTTATTTACGCTTTGAGGTGTCGCAAAGATACGTAATTTATTTCCATTGATCAATGTTTCTTCTACATAAGAATGATCATAGAGATGTACACCGGCTTTAGAAATATTGATCAAAGACTGATTATTTAGTTTCTTATCTACATTAAAGTGACCATCTTCAATTGTATACTTCTCAAAACTTTCATTATCAGCTTTGATCATACTCTCATCTGCCACAATAAAACCCGATACAAGACCAATCATACCTGTCATCAATAAGAAGATGACAAGATACTTACTCCAGTCTTCTTTTAATTCACGTATGAAACGTTTATTTAATGGATTCTTCATATTACCAATCTACCTCATTGACTCGTTTACGATCTGTATTGATATAGTCTTCTTTAATTCTTCCATCATGTAATACAAAGATATGATTCGCAATATACTTAATAGATTCATTATGTGTCACCATGATGATTGTATTTCCAAATCTTTCATTAATATCACAGATTAACTGTAATATATCCTGTGAAGTACGATAATCGAGTGCGCCAGTCGGTTCATCACAAAGAAGTATATCTGGATTCTTTATGACTGCACGTCCAATTGCAGTACGCTGTTGTTGTCCACCAGATAATTGATTAGGTAATTTATTTTGATGCTCATATAAACCAAGTGTATGTAATAAATCATCAATATCCAAAGGCTTCTTACTTAAATAAGCACCTACTTTGATATTCTCTCTCACTGTTAAGTTAGGAATTAAATTATACATCTGGAATATATAACCTAAATGATCACGTCTATATTGACTTAATTTCTTCTCTTTCATTGTCTTTAAATGATGTTTATTAATAATAAGTTCTCCCTCATCTAAACTATCAATACCCCCAATAATATTAAGTAGTGTAGATTTACCAGAACCAGAAGGACCAAGCAATACACAGAATTCTCCTTTATTAATAGTCATATTAATCCCCTTTAATACATCAATATGGCTTTCTCCTTATCCAAAAGACTTTTTTAACCCTTTAATCTCTAAAAAAATCATAACATCTCCTCCTATGTTAGTATTACTTAACTATATTATAACCAAATAGTTAGCTCGTGCAAACTAAAAACTATGATATAATGAAGAAAAAATGAGGTACATATATGAATTATACAGAAGAAGAATTATGCACATTAGTAGATCAATTACCGGATATTCAATATAACTTACAAATGCCTGTGACTTCTATTAATCTATTAGGCTTAACACCTGATTTATTTGATGAAGAAGTCTATGAAATATTAAAGGATTATTTTACTGAGCAGAAATACAATGTCCTTACAACATTCTTATATCATGATACATCACTTGATATGGCCGGTTATGCAGATGTAAATATTGTAGTATCAGTCAAAGGGTTAAAGATTGCTGAATTATTAAAAGAGAAGTATGGCACACCTTATGTTGTAGGATTCCCTTATGGGAAGTTCTCTTCTTATTTCTTTATGGCTGTTGAACAGGCATTAGAAACGGGCATTGACCAGATTCCTTATCAGAATTTCTTTAGACTACAGACAGAGCAGATGATTCAATTACACGGTGATCCTGTGATTATGAGTTCTATTGGTTTCTCTTTATCCCAACAATATGATTTTGGTTATCAAGTGATATCAGATAGAAAAGAAACATTAGGTACAGTAGATTTAAAGGATACTAAAAAAGATGATATCCAAGTCGATATCACCTTCCCATTACATGAATCTATATTTGATTTAACCATTCATGACTTGTAATACACAATTTTCTATTGTTTCTATTCCCTGATCATGAAAAGCATGAAGTAAATCTTCATCATAAGTTCTGGCTGCATCCAGGCATACTTAATACCAAGCTCTCTCATCTCTCTGATATAAGTCATACCAATTGTTTTATTGACGACAAAAACAACAACATCTACAGGATACTCTATATCTATCAGAGATGTATACATCTTATCATTGTCTATTGTGTCATACTTAGGAGATATACCATAGACATGCTTACCTGCATTCTTTAAGCACTGATATAATTGATAGCTATACTTCTTGGGATCAGGACTCATCCCAATGATACAATAATTATTATAGATCTTTAAAATATCTCTTTCTTTCATCGTTCATCACCGTTTTCATTATATCATACCACCAACATTTTTGATTGAATTTTACACCATAATAATGCATTTGTGGTATAATGACAAACGCGAATTGATATGTTAATATAGACACGTATTAAATAAGAAAGGAAGGTCGTTTATAGTGTACGATATTATAGTTGTAGGTGCTGGCCATGCAGGTATTGAGGCATGTCTTGCTGGTGCAAGAACAGGAAATAAAACATTACTTATTACAAGCAACTTCTCTAATGCAGGAAGCATGCCTTGTAATACATCCATTGGAGGACCTGCAAAGGGCATTATTGTAAGAGAAATAGATGCACTTGGGGGACAGATGGGTAAAACTACAGATGCGACTTACCTTCAGATGAAGATGTTGAATACTGCAAAAGGACCAGGTGTTCAGTCTCTTCGTGCACAGGCAGATAAGAAAGCTTATCCACGCTATATGCAGAAAGTATTAAAGGAACAAGAAAATCTTGATATTGTAGAAGCAATGGTAGAGGATTTGATTGTAGAAGGTGATGAGTGTAAGGGTGTTATCCTTGCAGATGGTACATGCTATGAATCTCATACTACAATTCTTGCTACAGGAACTTATTTAAAGGCTGAAGTCCTTGTCGGTCATTCTAAGACTCCTAGTGGACCAGATAAACAGAAGGAAAGCTTATATTTATCAAGTAAGTTAAAGGATTATGGATTTAGAATCCAAAGATTAAAGACAGGTACACCACCTCGTGTAGAAATTAATTCTATTGATTATTCAAAAACAACAGTACAGCCGGGTACAGATGCGAAACTTTCATTCTCATATGAAACAACACATTTCACACCAGTAGAAGATCAGACTGTATGTTACTTAACATATACAACGGCAGAAACACATAAACTTATTAGAGATAATCTAGATAAATGTGCGATGTTCTCAGGACTTATTAAAGGTATTGGACCACGTTATTGTCCATCTATTGAGGATAAGGTTGTTAAGTTTGCGGATAAGGAAAGACATCAGATCTTTCTAGAACCAGAATCTAAGGAAATGAATACAATCTATGTACAGGGATTCTCTACATCAATGCCTCATGATATTCAGGAAAAGATGGTACATTCATTACCAGGACTTGAAAACTGTACTATTTTAAAATATGCATATGCGATTGAATATGATGCGATTGATCCATTACAGTTGTGGCCTAGTCTAGAAACAAAGGTTTTAAAGAATCTCTTTACTGCAGGTCAGATCAATGGTACTTCAGGTTATGAAGAAGCAGCAGGTCAGGGTCTTATTGCCGGTATTAATGCGTCTAAGAAGGTAAAGGGTAATAAACCTTTAATCTTGAAACGTGATGAAGCCTATATTGGTGTATTGATTGATGACTTAGTGACTAAAGGTACTAAAGAACCATATCGTATGTTAACAAGTCGTGCTGAATATAGATTATTATTAAGACATGATAATGCGGATGAAAGATTAAGAAAATATGGCCATGATGCAGGTCTTGTAAATGATGAAGTCTATTCACTTTATCTAGATAAATGAATCGTATTCATGCTGAAATAGAACGTCTAGATACCATTCATTTCTCACCTAAGAGTGAAATCAATGACCTCTTAGAAGAGAAGGGCTCAACACGTTTAAAAGAAGGTGTAACTGCCCGTTCTATTCTTCAAAGACCAGAATTAGTCTATGAAGACTTATTACCTTATATTGAACATGTTGACTTAACTGAAGAAGAAATGAGAAGAGTCACTATTCTTATTAAATATAAGGGATATATTGAAAAAACATTAAGACAAGTAGAAAAAGTAAAGAATATGGAAGAAAAGCAGATTCCTGCAGACTTAGACTATGATGATGTATTAAACTTATCATTAGAAGCAAGACAGAAACTAAAGAAGGTCAGACCTGTAACTATTGGTCAGGCAACACGTATTTCTGGTATTAATCCTGCAGATATTTCTGTTTTACTTATTCACTTAAAAACACAATACGGAGATTAATATGACACAACAAGAATTTATTGTGAGCTTAGAAGAAAAAGGCATTGTGCTTTCAGAGAAACAGATTGAACAGTTTGAAAAGTATTATGAAATACTCGTAGAATGGAATGAAAAGATGAATTTAACTGCTATTACAGATAGAGAAGGTGTTTATTTAAAACACTTCTATGATTCTCTTACAATTGCGTTTGATTTTCCATTCTCTAATCAAACAATCTGTGATGTAGGTGCAGGTGCTGGATTCCCTTCAGTTCCACTTAAAATCGTTTATCCAGAATTAAATGTCACTATTGTAGATTCTTTGAATAAGAGAATCACATTCTTGAATCACTTATTTAAAGAATTAGAATTAGATCATATTCAAGCAGTTGCATCACGTGCTGAAGATTTCTGTAAAGATCATCGTGAATCATTTGATATTGTCATGGCACGTGCAGTTGCAAGATTAAATATCTTAGATGAACTTTGTCTCCCATTAGTGAAGAAAGATGGTTACTTCCTTTCATTAAAAGGACTCAAAGCCCCTGAAGAATTAAAAGATGCGAAGGGAGGCATAAAGGTACTTGGAGGAGAAGTGATGGATGATTTTACTTTTACTTTAAGTGATCAGAATGATCATCGTCATAACATCGTGATCAAGAAAGTGAAATCAACACCTGCAAAGTACCCAAGAAACTATGGACAAATTAAGAAGAAGCCTTTATAGAAAGAAAAAGAACGTTATTAAAGATGCTTATTGTTTCTTAGACATCAATGATATTGTTGCGAATAAGGAACAGCCAAGAACTCATTTTGAAGATGAGAAGATCCAGGAACTCGCTGAATCTATTATGCAGAATGGTCTCTTACAGCCTATCGTAGTCAGAGAATATGAAGGTAAATATCAGATTGTTGTAGGGGAAAGAAGATACCGTGCCTGCAAACTAGCAGGTATTACAGAAGTGCCATGTATCATTCAGGAACTTGATGACAATCAGACAGCCAATGCCGCATTAGTAGAAAATATTCAAAGAGAAAATCTTTCAGCAATAGAAGAAGCCTTAGCTTACCAGCAGATTCTAGATACACAGGGTTTAACTCAAGCCCAGCTCGCTGAAAAAGTAGGTAAGAAACAGTCTACAGTAGCTAATAAACTTAGACTCTTAAAGCTTCCTATGACAGTACAGGAATCAGTTAAGAAAAAAGAAATCTCTGAAAGACATGCCCGTGCTTTATTAAAACTAGAAGATACAGCACAACAAAATAATATGTTGAAGGAGATTCTTGAACAGAATTTAACTGTCGATGAAACAGAAAAAAGAATTGCGAAATTATTAACACCTAAAAAAGAAAAACCACGTGTACGTAAATTTTCTAGAAGTGTTAAAATCGCAATCAATACAATCAATCAGGCAGTAAAGATGGTCACTGATGCAGGAACTGATGTAGAAGAAAACATCGATGAAACAGATGACGAAGTCATCATTACTCTAAAAGTAAAGAAGTAGATCCTAATTATTAGGACCTACTTCTTTTTTAAATCTTTCTGGAATTCTATTATGGAACACAATATCCATAACTTCATCATAACTAAATTCATAACATTCATCTGTTTCAGTCACATGTATTCTTAATACATCACCTCTTTCTGCTTCTGTTAAGAATAAATATAAATTTTTCATTAATTCTTCCATAGGGTACCTCCTATATATTTATTCTCAAAGAAACTTTAAATTACTTAATGATATAATAAAAAAGATTGAGCTAAGCTCAATCTTCAACACATACGCATACGGGTGCTGGAATCTCTAATTCAGAATCTGTCATCAATAGCTTTTCATTCTCTTCATCAAAAGTAAGTACCTGAAGCTTATTATCTTCCTGTGCACCTACAATAACATACTTATCGTCAATAATATTAAAGTCTCTAGGTTCTTTACCAGTATGTACCATATAAAGTAAAGAAATCTTACCATTCTCTTTATTGACTCTATATAAGGCAATAGAATTATGACCTCTATTAGAAATAAGTAGATGTTCTCCACTCTTTGTGAGATGAATTGCGGCAGCTGCATTAAATCCCTTAAAATGACGTGGAACACAATGAATGGCCTGAACTAAACTCATACGACCCTCATTATATTTAAAGACCATGATCTTATTTGCAATCTCATTAATGAGATAACCATAACGCCCATCCTGTGAGAAAATCAAATGTCTAGGACCAGAACCAGGTACAACATTTACTGTATAATCTGTATTCTCTTTAAGAACACCATCTTTATAATTGTACATTACAATCTTATCAGCCCTAAATCTACAGCATATAAGAAACGTCTGTCAGGTGTAAAACCAACATTATGTACATGAGGTGCAGTCTGTCTCTTTAATAAATCAGGCCCCATACCAGTATGTCTCACAGCACCAATTTATGATCAATACGATAATTTTCTAGCTTATAGGCAGCTGTTGCACCAACATGATAATTAGCTGCAAAAATATACTTATTATCATCAGAAATACATAAATGTGTATAACTTCTACCAGAAGAAGAATAGTTATTATTAAGAATCAATTCATTCTTATGAATACTAAAACTTCCTAATCCTCCACCTTCATTATTAGATTTTGCATTCTTATAAGATACATAAAGTTCTTTATTTTTCGCAATCAGATATGATGGAAAATCTTGAGTTAAAATCTGTTGTATTTTCTTTAATTCTAATGTTTCTTCATTAAAAGAAACGATATAGATTCCTTTATCGTTACCTTTACCGTAACTTGCAACATAAAACGTTTCATAGGACACCTCCACATGAAAATATTTTATCACAATTATTCTCTATTTACTAATGAGTTTCATTATTATAAAATGATTGTACAATAGTCAAAGGAGGACAAAAGGTTGGATAATAAGGAACTTTTATCTATGAGTGATGGTCTTTTAATTCAATTATTACAGAAAAATGCAAGATATAAGGTTTCTGACCTAGCCGCTGCGCTAGCAGAATCTAAAGACAGCATTGTAGAAAGATTAAATAGACTAGAAAAAGAGAAGATTATTTGTGGTTACCATACTATTGTCAACTGGGACAAGACAAATACTGAACTTGTGACTGCGATGATTGAGATTAATGCTATTCCTGAAAGAGAATATGGTTATGATCGTATTGCGTCACATATTTATAAGTATGAAGAAATTGAAACAATGTATTTATTATCAGGTGATTATGATTTTATGTGCATTGTGAAGGGTCGTACTATGCAGGAAGTCGCGCACTTTGTTGCATCTAAATTAGCATGTATTCCTGGTGTTACAGGAACAAAAACAACATTTGTGTTAAAGCCATATAAGACAGATGGACATGTCCTAGTAGATGATGAAGATGGTAAAATACGCGACTGGTGGTGACTCCATAAAATGGATTATGAGAAGAAATTAAAGTACCGCAGCACAAACTA
>ENA-OQHA01000761-OQHA01000761.1-human-gut-metagenome-genome-assembly--contig:-NODE-761-length-14896-cov-1.942515_pt1 | contig 14896 bp, 16 predicted proteins | sample MGYA00242558_ERZ504707 | MGnify/ENA primary metagenome ERZ504707 (study PRJEB26092, sample SAMD00036197) | human gut metagenome | host: Homo sapiens | study: EMG produced TPA metagenomics assembly of...
GCAAGTCTGCGATATTAAAAGCTTTGCTAGGAGATACACAAGTAACAGAATGCTTCTGAAACTTTTCAGAAAGTGAAGCAAAAAGGAGTATAGACATTTTCTTGGAAAGAACCAGCTCACAATGTATTTCATCTGCAATGACTGTCACCCCATTACGAATACAAATCTCTCCGATTTGGCACAATTCCTGTTTGCTCCACACTCTGCCAGCAGGATTATGCGGATTACAAAGCAGCATAAGCTTCACTTCCGGATCTGCTGCCTTTCGTTCCAAATCGTCAAAATCGATAGAGAAAGTTTTTCCATCCCACAGTAAGGGACTACTTACTATCTCACAACCATTGTTTCTGATAGAGGAAAAAACAGTTGTAAACCGGTGTCTGAACTAAAACTTTATCTCCCGGAACCGTTAATGCCTTTATGATGGCGGATATGGCCGGAACAACTCCCGAAGTATAAATAATCCATTCACGATCTATCTGCCACCGATGCCTCCGACTAAACCATCCTACAACAGCACTATAATACTCATCCGGAACGCGAGTATATCCAAAAATGCCGTGCTGTACACGTTGCTGCAGCGCACGAATGATAGCTGGAGCTGTCCGAAAATCCATATCCGCTACCCACATAGGCAAAATATCCGGCAGCGTCGCACTATCCCATTTATATGAATTAGTATGATGTCGCGAAACTATTTCGTCAAAATTATATTTCATACTTTATTTAATCAGAAAAACAAGTAAGTCCATCCCATAATTTCAGCTCACAATCACCTGGTGCTTTAATATGTTCATCAAGAATTATCTGTCCGTAACTTTCGGCAGTAATACATCCCGTACGAGGATTCTTTACACTATGTACTGCACTCTTAATCGTAGCATGCACAGAACTATATTCAAAAGCAAGATCACAATCATCAGCCATAACACAATCCTCCATTATTAACCCGTGAGCATAACAAAGAGGTTGCGTGCCCGAGATTTTACAATTAACCAAGCGCAAATTCTTAGAATGCCAGCCTAAATATTCTCCATTAATTTCAGAATCATACACCGTCACATTTCTGTATTCCAGAACGCATCTTTCGAATTGATCACTGCATTGTGAATTTCTACATTTCTGCAATACTGAAACGAATAGTTGCCATTCTGCATATAATCTTTTATGGTAATATTTTCACTATGCATAAAAAGATAATCAGCATTATCCACATGTACATTTTTTAAATTGACATTACGACAATGCCACAACGTTTCCTGAGCATTAGGCAAGTGTACGTTAACCAGCTCCAGTCCATCCATTTCACGGAACATTTTAGGAGCCTCCACTTTTGTATCCGCCATCTTCAAATTTTGCGAATACCAAAGTGCAGCACGTGCTCCTTCAGTAAACAGACAGTTTTTGACAATAAAGCCATTGACGTGCCAAAATGGATATTTTCCCTCAAAACGACAGTTCACTGCAATAATATTACTACATTCTTTTAAAGCAGATTCTCCTGCATGAATTGTTACATTATCAATCTGCAAATCATGAGAAGCAAACAAAGGGCGTTCGCCTCCAAACTCTGTATTTTTTATCTGTTGCATAATTTATCCGTATTTATTGATTAACTATATAAAGTTTACAGTAACATTACCTTGCCCAAGAATATCTTTCAAACCTGTAGTATGATCAATCCGGCCTAATCTGGTATAACTATAACTGGAAGAAAACGTTTGATAGAAAAGGACAATACAGTTCGAAGCCATAAAGCATTAGGTCACCGGTTTGAATAACATCTATCTGGCGACTATCTACCGGTAAACTTTGAGGAAGGTAACAATATTTTTCATTTCCGTTCAATTCAGTCATATCGACAGTAAGAGGCAATAAATCAAGAAATTCACGAACCGTTTCATTATTCTCCAATGTTGCAGTAAACGGAGTATTATTTATTGTCACAACAATCTGCTTGACCGGAGAACAATCTCCGTCGTCATTATCCTCCGGAACATTTGAAGACGGAGGGGAAATCGTTTCGTCAATATCAGGAATATCATCAGGGGAACAAGCCGTAAAAGACAATAGACCTGCAATCAAGCAATATTTAAAAGATACAATCTTCATCCTATAACTTTCACTTTTCGAATAGAAAACTCACTCGTACAAACAATTATTCTAAAGAAAGAACAACCGAAACATTCCCTTTACCCAAAGCATTTTTAAGCTCATCTTGAGTAACATTGATTATTTTACCCAATCGAGTCAAAGAGTAGCTATTACGATCATAATAAATAACCATATAATGTCCCTGATATAAAATCAAGTCTCCAGAATCAGTTTGAAATCCACTCATCATTTCTCGGCAGTCTAACCCCTAATGTTCCTACCTTTTCCATATGGGCATAATCACTCCATCTCTACTGCTACATTGCATTTTGCCAATAATTCTTTCAAAGCCATTGCAGAAGAATTATTCTCCAACACAGCAACAAAAACTTTACTGCCAATATGCAGCTTAATTGTATCACGTTCCATTGTCTTACTTTTATTACAAATTTTATTCTTTATTTAATTGGATTGGGGCTTTGCTAGATTATTGCCATACGATGTAACTGCAACAAATAACAAGACAGCTATCACAGACATAAATAATCTTCCCGATAATAAGCAATATCTCATAGCATCAGGTAATTTTTATCCATTTCCTTTTCCAACCTTATCAAGAATATCATCCCTCTGAAACAAAGCTCAATACACATAGCCAACCAAACTCCCTTCAACCCCATCGAAGGAGCAAGACATGAAGCCAAGCTAAGACGTACAGCCCATATACTGACAAAGTTCATTATGCTCGGCATGAGTGTATCTCCCGTACCGATAAAAAACTCCATAAGCAACAATTGCCGCAGCAAACATAGGCTCTGCAAATGCCTCAATACGCAAAGCCATCACACCTAATGAAAGTATCTCTGCATCAGGTGTCATTGCCCCGATTATTAAAGGAGCAGCCCAATACATGACACCACCCATCACTCCCATTACCAACATACCAGTTGCTACTGTTATCCGGGCAAAAGATCGGGTTAAATCTTTTCTTCCCGCTCCCAGACTTTGCCCGATCAATGTCGTCGCAGCATCAGCAATACCATACCCCGGCATATAACATAAGCTTTCTGCGGTTATTGCAAAAGAATTTGCAGCTATAGCAAAGATTCCCAATGGAGCAACAATAACAGTTGTCAAGATCTGTGCTCCGCAAATAACAATATGCTCTACACACATGGGAGCTCCTATTTTGAACGATTTTATTAATACTTTCGAAGTCAAAAAGAAACTTCCAGGTCTGCCCACCAGAGCTAACTCTTTCGAACAACGACAGAGATACCAAGTCATCATAATGGCAGCCAACATCTCAGCCAGTCCTGTACCCAAAGCAGCACCTTCAACTCCTAGTCCCGCTCCAGGAACAAAAACAGATATATTACCTATCTCTAACTCCCGGGAAGGATATATCAGAAAAAAATTAAAGACAACATCCATTATACACATCAGAACATTCAGCATGCTAGGCACATGCATGTTGCCACTACATCTTAACATACCTCCCGCTAAAAAATTAAGCTGAAGGACCGGCAGAAATAAAATAAATATCAGAAAATAGGAAGAAGCATCATGCTGAATGGCAACATCACCTCCCAGCCATGCAGGAAGAGGAGTGCTAACCAGTACACCAATTACAGTCAGCAGTAAGCTGAATATCGTAGTTGCAACAAAAGACTGCCGAAGGACAGCACGTGCCTGACCAAATTCTTTCGCTCCGATATGATGTGCTACCTGCACAGAAAAGCCCGTAGCAGAAGCAACACATACTCCCCAGAACAACCAGGTAGAAGTAGAAACCAAACCGATAGAAGCAGAAGCCTCCGCTCCCAAACTACCAACCATTGAAGCATCAATATATTGCATAACAATATATGAGATCTGAGCTACAACTGCCGGAATACTCAAACGTATGGTAAGTTCCAGTTGTTGCTTAAATGTCATATGCTCTCCCCTGCGAATAAGTGAAAGCAGAGCTTCAGCCTTATTGGTTTGGTTTCTCATTTCCTGACACAATTATTACTTACATCTAAAATTGGCCGTATAGCAATCTTATTTCAGATAGGTATAGAAAAACCGTTCTATCTTATCGAATGGAATAACTCCTGCCTGATTATCATATAAATCTACATGACTTGCACCTGGAATAATCAGTAGTTCCTTATTATCCCCTTTTAACTTCTTAAAGGCATCTTCACTAAAATAACGGGAATGTGCCTTTTCACCGTGAATCATTAACACAGCACTTCGAATTTCATCACTATATGTCAGCAGCGGTGTATTGATAAATGAAAGGGACGAAGTAACATTCCATCCGTTATTCGAGTTCAGGGAACGTTTATGATAACCACGCTTTGTTTTATAATAATCATAGTAATCTTTCACAAACTGAGGAGCATCCTCTGGTAGCGGATCCACCACCCCTCCTGCCAGTGCATATGAACCATTCCGTGCATCTATAGTCCGCTGGGCATTCAACTTCTTGCGAAGTTCATAACGTGCATCTGCATCCATCGCATCAAAATATCCATTAGCATTTACACGACTCATATCATACATAGTAACAGTGACAGTTGCTTTTATACGAGTATCGATAGCAGCCGCATTAAGAGCCATGCCACCCCATCCACAGATACCGATAATACCAATGCGCTCTGGATCTACATCTTCACGAATTGAAAGAAAATCTACAGCAGCAGAAAAATCCTCCGTATTAATGTCAGGAGAGGCAACATAGCGAGGTTCACCACTGCTTTCACCCGTATAGGAAGGATCGAAAGCAATAGCCAGGAATCCACGTTCAGCCATTGTTTGCGCATAAAGCCTGATGACTGTTCTTTGACTGCCCCAAAAGGACCACTCACTGCAATAGCCGGAAGTTTCCCTTCAGCCTGCTTAGGCTTATACAAATCGGCAGCCAACGTAATTCCAAAACGGTTTTTAAAACGGACACTTTCTACTGTTACCTTGTCACTTACAGGAAAAGTCCTATCACTATCCTGTGCATAAAGTATATTCATAAGCGTTGACATAAAAAATACGATTAAAAAACTCTTTATCTTCATAATATCTCAAATACAATTCCATTATTATCAAACTTTCTTACCCATCTCATAAGCTTCTGTCAATACAGGCTTATCTTTTATTTCTCCTACATGCCAGACTCCTCCACCGAATACTGTTCCTTTTATTACAGGATTTTCAAGACAATCAAGGAAACCACAGAAATTGTCTACAACGCGTTTCATAATTGTTTCATCTTCTTCCGCTGCTGTCGCTATAAAATAAAATTCTTTGTTTTTCATTTCTGTATAAGGACCGCAGCAACGATCTATCAGTGTTTTCATCTGTGCACTCATTGCATAGAAATAGACAGGAGTTGCCATAACAATGACATCAGCCTCCAGCATCTTTCCGATAACCTCAGCCGCATCATCTTTTTGTGGACACGGTTTTTTATGCAGGCTACAGACGCTGCATCCAAGACAAGGGTGAATCGTCTTATCACGCAAGAAAATCTTTTCTACATGATTTCCACTTTCTACTGCTCCACGCATAAACTCATCACAAAGCGTATCGGAATTACCTCCACGACGTGGACTAGATGATAAAATCAAAACCTTTTTAGCCATATTTAATATTGTATATCAGTTAGTATAAATTATCGACAATGCAAATTTCGCAAGAATACATAAGCATCTGTGTAGACAAATTACGGATGTTATACTCAATTACAGATTCAAGAAACAGGGTTCAATATTATCTATCGCTTCAAAAAACTGTAACTTCGGTTATACAATCAGTAATTATGGTTGTAGGGATATATGAGATTTCGCTTAATTTTGTATTCAGATAAAAATCAACTCTGCATATGGACAAGATACTTAATTTAAATAATGTAGACTTATATAACCAGATATACGGACTTGAGACATTACATCCGCTGGTAACAGTCATCGACCTGAATAAAGCCACCCGGCAAATGACCTATACGCATTGGAATTACGGTGTTTATGCGCTATATCTGAAATTAGAAAAAGCCTGTGACATTAAGTACGGACGTCAAACTTACGATTATCAGGAAGGGACTGTAGTATGTTTCGCCCCCGGACAAACAACCGAAACCACACTGACAACAGACCGCGTACAACTGAATGTACTGGGAATACTTTTCCACCCCGATTTATTACATGGTACGAGTTTAGGAAAAACAATTAAAAAATACACTTTCTTCTCATATGAAGTCAACGAGGCCCTGCATCTGTCGGCCGAAGAAAGAAGTATTATCGAAGAGTTATTAAAGATTATACGCATGGAGCTGGAGCACGGCATAGACAAGCATAGTAAAACTTTATTAGTAAACCACATCGAATTACTGTTAAATTACTGCATGCGCTTCTATGAACGACAGTTTACGACACGCAGCAAAGCAAACAGTGATGTCCTGACACGGTTTGAAAATCTCCTTAATGAATATTTTGAAGGGCCTCAGGCCGAACAGGACGGGTTGCCGACTGTAAAATACTTTGCCGACAAACTATATCTTTCCTCTAACTATTTCGGTGATATGCTAAAAAAAGAAACAGGAAAAAGTCCACAGGAATATATTCAGGAAAAAATCATAGAACTGGCAAAGGAACGGATCTCAGCTACAGAAAATACAGTCAGCCAGATTGCATATTCTTTGGGCTTCCAGTACCCACAACACCTATGCCGGTTATTCAAGAAACGAGTAGGCTGTACCCCCAATGAATATCGTACACAAAACAATCAACAATAAACAACTTCCACAGATAAGGACAAAAAGAATATGTTAGATTTCAAAACTGTGTACGAATGCAACTGTTGCCTTGGCTGCAAGACATTACACCCTCAGGTAAGCATTATCAATCTGGAAAGCCCCAACCTGGAACAAGACGCTGTAAAATTCGAGTTTTACGCAATCTTGCTGATAGAAGAATGTCCTGACTCCTGCTGCTGTTGCGGGCGTAAATATTACGATTATTCGAATGCAACAATGGTGTTTCTCACTCCCGGTGAAATATTCCGGATGAGTGAGAATAATACCTTGCCCAATAAAGGATATCTGCTAGCATTTCATCCTGATCTACTTTTCCGCACCTCATTGAATAATCATATAAAAAATTATACTTTTTTTCGTACAAGAAAGAAGAAGCATTACACTTGTCCCAACGGGAAACAGCCAAAATAACATGTTGCCTGGAAAACATTGAAGACGAACTGCATCACCCCATTGATACACATAGTAGTACAATACTTTCACGCCACATCGAATTATTACTCGATTATTGTACACGTTATTATGAGCGCCAGTTTATTACCCGAGAAAACAAGAATAAAACACTCCTAGACAAAATGGAAAAACTTCTCGAGCACCACATTGCATCGGGACAACTCCAAAATGGAATAATGCCTGATCCGAAAATACTCAGTGAAGAACTGGGACTATCACCTGCATACTTTGAAGATTTATTAAAATTTGAAACGGGCAAAACACTTGAAGAATATTTTCAATTAAAGCGTTTGGAAACTGCTAAAAGGATGTTGCTTCAAAAAGATTGTATGCCAACTATTATAGCCAAGCAACTAGGATATCCCAGCGTGCAATATTTCAGTTTAATCTTTAAAAAAATAACTGGATTTTCTCCAAGCGAATATCGCTATTCACACAACTGATAAGTAATAAAATAATTTTTTTATCCGCACATACATTGCATTTTGTCAACTGTTTTGTATTTTCGCATAAACAAATAACAATACAACAAACGAAATACAAATACATATGTGTGGAATAGTAGGATATATAGGAAGCAAACAAGCTTATCCTATACTTATAAAAGGACTAAAGCGTCTGGAGTATCGCGGTTACGACAGTGCAGGAGTAGGTCTAATCAGCCATGAATCTAAATTGAACGTGTATAAAGCGAAAGGCAAAGTATCAAATCTGGAAGACACTGCATCACAAAAAGATACTTCGGGGCATACAGGTATAGCCCATACCCGATGGGCAACTCATGGAGAACCTTGCCAAGCTAATGCACATCCCCATTTATCACAGTCAGGCAATCTCGCATTAGTTCACAACGGCATCATAGAAAACTATGCAACTCTGCGTGAACAATTACAAGAAAAAGGATACACATTCAAGAGTTCAACCGATACAGAAGTATTAGTACAACTGATAGATTACTTTCAAACAACTTACGACACTGAGTTGCTAGAAGCTATACAAATGGCATTACACAAGGTTGTCGGAGCCTATGCTATCGCCGTATTAGACCGCAGACATCCCGGACAAATCATAGCAGCCCGCAAAAGTAGTCCATTAGTTATCGGAGTAGGTACAGACGAATTCTTTTTAGCATCCGATGCAACCCCGATTGTTGAATATACAGACAAAGTAGTTTACCTGCAAGACGGAGAAATCGCTATCCTAGAAAACGGAAAGCCACTCAAGTTAGTAAACCTCGACAATGAAACACAACCTGCCGAAATCAAGAAAGTAGATATGAATATCGGTCAGCTGGAAAAAGGAGGATTTTCTCACTTTATGCTGAAAGAAATATTCGAGCAACCGGAGTGTATTAACGACTGTATGCGCGGACGAATAAACGGTACACTACATGAAGTCACACTATCTGCTGTAAACGATCATAAAGAGCAGTTACTCAATGCCCAACGTTTTGTCATTGTAGCATGTGGTACATCATGGCATGCCGGTTTAATAGGTAAACAGCTGATAGAAACATTTTGCCGTATCCCTGTTGAAGTAGAATATGCTTCAGAGTTTCGCTACCGAAATCCGGTGCTTACGAATCATGATGTCGTAATAGCAATCTCTCAATCAGGAGAAACAGCCGACACTCTTGCTGCCGTAGAATTGGCAAAATCTCAGGGAGCATTCGTATATGGTATCTGTAACGCCGTCGGTTCATCCATTCCCCGCATCACCGACTCAGGCTCTTACATACATGTAGGTCCAGAAATAGGAGTTGCATCAACTAAAGCCTTTACAGGACAAGTTACCGTATTAACAATGTTTGCATTAACATTAGGAAAAGAAAAAGGAGAAATAAGCACAGCCGATTACAATCGTATTATCGACGAGCTGCTACAAATACCCGAGAAGATAACAGAAGTATTAAAGCAGAACGAAAGCATAGCAAGTTTATCGCGTATATTTACCTATGCCCATAATTTCCTTTATTTAGGTCGTGGTTACAGTTATCCGGTAGCTCTGGAAGGAGCCTTAAAACTAAAAGAAATTTCATACATCCATGCAGAAGGATATCCCGCTGCCGAAATGAAGCATGGCCCCATAGCCTTAGTCGATACAGAGATGCCGGTAGTGGTAATTGCCACTCAGAATGCCATGTATGAAAAGATCGTAAGTAATGTCCAGGAAATAAAAGCCCGAAAAGGACACATTATAGCATTAATCAACAAACAAGATACTGTTATCCGCAAGATCGCTGACGAGTGCATTGAAATACCAGAAACATTAGAGTGTCTCGAGCCTTTAGTTACTACCATTCCATTACAATTATTAGCTTACCATATAGCGGTATGTAAAGGAAAAGACGTAGACCAGCCACGCAACCTTGCCAAGTCTGTTACAGTAGAGTAAACACACACATAAAAATACCGGATCTTACGAACAGGCATAACCTTTTGTAAGATCCGGTATTTTTATCAGCACAATGTAATAAACTTACTCTACATAAAGCACCAGTCCTTTCAGATATTCTCCTTCCGGATGATAAATATTTACCGGATGGTCTCCCGGCTGAGTCAACTGATGAAGAATGCGCACACTACGACCACTCTGAGCCGCAGCAGTAAATACTGCATTCCGGAAATTCTCCTTATTGACAACTTGCGAACAAGAGAAAGTAAACAAAATACCTCCCGGACGAATCTTTTCGAAAGCTTTCGCATTCAGTTTCGTATATCCACGCAAAGCATTACGCAAGGCATCACGATGCTTAGCGAAAGCAGGAGGATCCAGAATAATCAGGTCATACTGATCACCCATACGGTCCAGATACTTAAACGCATCTTCCGCATAAGCTTTATGGCGAGCATCCCCAGGGAAATTCAGTTCTACATTCTCGTTTGTCAAGTCAATAGCCTTTGCTGAACTGTCGACCGAATGAACAAGATTTGCTCCACCTCGCATGGCATAGAAAGAAAAACCTCCAGTATAACAGAACATATTCAAGACATTACGTCCTTTTGCATATCGCTCCAGCAAATGGCGGTTCTCACGCTGATCGACAAAGAAACCCGTTTTCTGTCTTTCAGCCAGTCTACGTGGAACTTCAGTCCATTTTCCATTGCTACATTTTCAGGACTTCCTCCCTTGATAAACCCATTCTCCGTCGACAACAAATCAGCCTTAAAAGGCAATGTTGTTTCCGACTTATAGTAAATATTTTCAATCACATCTCCCATTACTTCTGACAAAGCATCGGCTATTTCCATGCGATATACATGCATTCCTGCCGAATGTGCCTGCATAACAGCTGTATGATCATAAACATCAATGATCAGTCCCGGCAAATTGTCCCCCTCGCCATGCACCAGACGATACGTATTGTTCTGAGGATTTCCAATCAGTCCTAAAGCAACACGCAAATCTTTCGCTACAGCAAGCTTACGTACCCAAAATTCATGGTCGATCGTTTCCTGCACAAATGACAATACACGCACGGCAATACTTCCAATCTGAAAGTGACCACATGCTATAAATTCTTTTTTCGATGTATATACATCTACAATTTCGCCTTCTTCGGGTTCACCCTCTACACGAGCGATAGCTCCCGAAAACACCCATGGATGAAAACGTTTCAACGATTCTTCCTTACCAGGTTTCAGATATACTTTCTTATACGACACGCTAATATCTTATTTAATTATTTTCAGTTTCCACTACTTTTACAATCTCATAACCTCCAGTGCTGCGCAAATCATCCAGGTAATTGTATATTTCAACACACGCCCAGGCATCAGTTGCAGCATAAAGTTGGCTGAGCTTCCGTCAGGACTTCAGCCTCCCAGTTTGACAGACGCTGCGATTTAGAAATCTTCTTGCCGAACAGCAACGCATAAATTTTCTGCAAGCTTTTTCCTCTATACCGAAACGAGGAACATAATCTTGCAATTCCACCCAGTTTCCGCTGCGCGGATCTTTTGTATTTCTCTTGCGAAGCATTGCAAAATCATCCTTCAGCGAAAGACCTACTTTCAAGACATCATTTTGCAAGAACTCTTCCAGAAAATCAGGCAAACCCAAACGGTTCAACCGAAACAGGAAACAAGTGTCATGTGTAGATATCTGCAATAAAGCCACCTTATGCGTAGTTCCCTTTTTAAATGAAGGACGAGTTTCCGTATCTACACCTACAATAGAATGCGTATTCAGATAACTGATTGCCTTACGCGCCTCAGCCTCCGTATTGACAACGAAGATTCTTCCCTCAAAATTAACCTTTGGCAATGCTGCCACACTCTGCTTTGATATTTTATTTTGTAATACGACCATGCGTTTATTTTTTCCTCTTACAACTCTCATTCCCACCGGTCACCTGATCCATCGTCTTCTCCGGCTTCCAGTCCTCATATAAATCATCCTCACTGTAACCTTCATCCTCTGCAAAAGGAGAAGACGCATAAGCATCATCTTCAGCCTCTTCATCAGTGTCAGTCTGTTTACTATACCTCACCTCATGCAATGCACGCATTACGTTTACAAGACGCTGCCCCCAGAACTCAGCAAAATGCTCCCGGCAGATTACAAGTGCATCGTTCATTGTCTGATCGAACCCCAACTGATATACACAAATAAAATCCTTCAACGGCTGATATATATCAGCTAAGTTCTCAGAAATATTCTGCTTGATAGGAGTATCACTATAAGCCATATCATCCAAAAACACATCCAGATAATCATCTTTCTCTCCCATCAATGCAGCTATTGCACACCGGACACGCTCATAATCTCCTTCGGTTACAAAGTTTCCGGATCGAATTCGTCTATACGGCTCACCCTGAAGCAGTAAGAAGCTTTCAGATAAAGCAAAGGCAAAAGCTTGAGCGCCGTATCAACAAAGGTACGTCTCTTTGTTTCATTCACACGTTCCAGAAAGCCACAAAACTCAGCCGCTACAGTAACAAATTCTACCGTATTTTTATCAAATATAATCGGGGTATTACTTTTTTCCATAATCAAACAAATTACGTGGCAAAGGTACGAAAAAAAATAAATCTCCACAATTTATTATAAGTAGAGGCAGTCGGCGAGTTCAAAAAATATTCGTACATTTGCGTTCAAAATTTGAACATCAGAACAGAATTATGAAGAAAAAAACAGATAACAAACCCAATGTGGGAAAATCGGACATACCCAACAAGGTAATGACCGCGATTAAAGGTGAAACAGTCCATTTCATTATCGGTTTGCTATGCGTCATTTTCGGCGTTTACATGTTATTAGCATTCAGTTCATTCTTCTTTACAGGAGGAAATGACCAAAGTATATTATCCCATCCCAATCCGGGGGAATTGCTGGAAACAGGAAACCGCATACAGAATTATGCCGGAGCAAGAGGAGCCCAGCTGTCACAATTCCTGATAAATGACTGCTTCGGTATTTCGGCATACTTCATCATAGCCTTTTTAATCGTAGCAGGAATGAAATTGATGAAAGCATACGAATTCAATCTATGGAAATGGTTTGTATCGTGCACAGCTCTAATGATATGGTTCTCCATTACTTTAGGATTTGCATTTGGAGGAGTTTTAGAAGACTCGTTCCTTTACCCGGGAGGATTACATGGATACAATGTAAGCCAATGGATTTGCTCTCAGGTAGAGCTCCTGGACTTATTCTTATATTGCTGGTAACAGGAATACTGATTGGCGTATTCTTTACTAAAGGAACAATAGATGTAGTGCGCAAAGCCTTCCGTCCATCTTTGCCCAGACGAAATAAAGAAAAGGACGAAAACAAAGATTCTGAAAACGTTGTCTGATAAACAAGAGTCTCCAGCAGAATATCAGGTAAAGAACAATAAAGAAACAAAAAACGAGCCGGTAGAGAATGCTGTTTCGGAGCAGACAGACGAGACTGACACATACGAGGATTCCAAACCTGTAGAGATCGAATTAGAACCAGTAGAGACAACAGCTCCCCTTCAGGTAGAAACAAGTAAACCTATTTCAACTCCTGCTCCCGTAGAAACAAACAAGGAGGAGGAAGACGAAAACGAATATAGTGAACCAGCATTCGAGATAAACAACGAACGAAAAGAAGAGGATGAAGAATATCGTGGAAACATAAACCAGCCCTATAATCCTCGTCTGGATCTGGAACATTATAAATTTCCAACTTTAGATCTTCTCAATTCCTATGGTGATCACGAACCTACCATCGACATGGAAGAGCAAAATGCCAACAAAAACCGTATCATTCAGGTACTACGCAGTTTTGGCATTGAGATCAGTTCTATTAAAGCAAGCGTAGGTCCGACTATCACTCTATATGAGATAACGCCAGCCGAGGGAGTACGTATTTCGAAAATACGTAACCTGGAAGACGACATAGCCCTTAGCCTTTCTGCCTTGGGAATTCGTATCATTGCTCCAATTCCAGGAAAAGGAACAATTGGTATCGAAGTGCCAAATGCTAATCCACGTATTGTGCCTATGAGTTCCATTCTGGCAAGCAAGAAATTTCAGGAAACAACATTCGATTTGCCTGTTGCTTTAGGTAAAACTATCACAAACGAGGTGTTTATGGTCGACCTTACTAAAGCCCCACACATGCTGGTAGCTGGTGCAACCGGACAAGGGAAATCTGTAGGACTAAACGCTATCGTTACATCGCTGCTTTACAAGAAGCACCCCAGTGAACTGAAGTTTGTCATCATCGACCCGAAAAAAGTAGAATTTGCGATCTATGCTCCAATCGAAAAACATTTTCTGGCCAAACTGCCCGATGCATCCGATGCTATCATCACCGATGTATCGAAAGTAGTACAGACTTTAAATTCACTCTGTGTTGAGATGGATACTCGTTACGACTTATTGCGAAAAGCTGGTTGCCGTAACATTAAAGAGTACAATGCCAAGTTTACCAGCCGACAGCTAAATCCGGAAAACGGACATCGTTTTATGCCTTACATCGTCATTATCATCGATGAGTTTGGTGATTTGATCATGACTGCCGGTAAAGAAGTTGAATTGCCTATTTGCCGAATTGCCCAGCTGGCACGTGCTGTAGGAATACATGCCATTATTGCGACACAGCGTCCTACGACCAACATTATTACCGGTACGATAAAGGCCAACTTCCCTGCCCGTGTAGCTTTCCGCGTTGCTTCTATGATGGACTCACGTACCATTCTCGACCGCCCGGGAGCACAGCAGCTGATTGGAAAAGGTGACATGCTTTATTTACAGGGAAATGATCCTGTACGTGTACAATGTGCATTTGTCGATACCCCAGAAGTAGAGAAAATAGCCGAATACATCAGTCACCAGCAAGGATATCCTACAGCTTTCATCTTGCCCGAATATGTTGATGAAAATGCAGAAAGCAGTAGTGCAGCAGATGTTGACATGAACAGGCTCGACCCCTTGTTTGAAGAAGCTGCCCGTCTGGTAATCTACCATCAGCAAGGTTCAACATCTCTGATCCAGCGTAAATTTTCTATCGGATACAACCGTGCTGGAAGAATTATGGACCAGCTGGAACGTGCTGGTATAGTAGGTCCGGCAAACGGCA
>ENA-OQHA01000762-OQHA01000762.1-human-gut-metagenome-genome-assembly--contig:-NODE-762-length-14894-cov-5.267353_pt1 | contig 14894 bp, 19 predicted proteins | sample MGYA00242558_ERZ504707 | MGnify/ENA primary metagenome ERZ504707 (study PRJEB26092, sample SAMD00036197) | human gut metagenome | host: Homo sapiens | study: EMG produced TPA metagenomics assembly of...
TAGCTCAGTTGGTAGAGCAACTGACTCTTAATCAGTGGGCCCAGGGTTCGAGTCCCTGGAGGTGCACCAAATTTTGAACGTCAAATCGTAAGATTTGGCGTTCTTTTTTGTTATGTAACCCCGAAAAATCGGGGTCTGCACGGTCAATGCACGATTTTTGCACGGTCGGCTTTTTCGTAGGAATCCTCTGCATAGGCTGGAATTGCTTTGAAATGCGTGGTAAATTTTGCATCAGGTCAGCAGTGCCAGACGGAGCTGCGCCTTTACTTCGGGGTCTGCATTCTTCAGCAATTCCAAGAGAGCCGTCATGGAGATGGTGGGTTCGCCTGCGGCGGGTACAGCCTGCGGGCTGGGGCTTTCCTGTTTAGCATAGAACCCTTCCTCGAACTTCCTGCCCAGTTCTACACGAGAGGACTGCTGGATATGGGCATAGGTGTTCACCAGCATATCTGCCGTAGCGTGTCCTGTGGTGCCTTGAACGGCCTTCACATCGCCGCCGGAGATCATCAGCTGATAGGTCGCACTGGAATGCCGCAGACCGTGGAACACAATACGAGGGAACTCCGGGTGTGCATCCTGCCATTTGAGGAACTTTTTGCGAATCAGCACAGGCTCCACAGCCAGACCGTTGGGCAGACGGAACAGCATTCCGCTGTCATGGTAGCGTGCCGGATCTTTCATCTCGTCTGCCGCCAGCTGATTCAGCCACTTCTTCAGTTCCTCTTTCAGAGCAGAGGTCATGAAGATGGTACGGCAGGAGGACGCCGTTTTGGTGCTTTTCAGGATGAGAGAAGTGGTGCTGCGTTCCAGCTTGTCCGGGAATACCTTGATGATGCAGCCGTCGTCTACCTGATTCAGGGCTTCTTTACGCACTCGCTGCATGGATTTGTTGATACGGAATGTTCCGATGCCGTCCGCAGCGTCAAAGTCAATATCCTCTGGGGTCAGACCTACGATCTCGCCCTCTCGCAGTGCGCCCACCAGTGTGAGGTGGACTGCCAGATGCAGGATAGGGTCATCCATGCTGTCCAGAGCCGCCCGCATTTCCTCTACCGTCCAGATGGAGCGCTCCTGCGTGGACTTCTTGGGGCTGTCCACGGGAACAGGACTCTTAATCAGGATTCCCCACTCCACGGCATACTGGAACGCTGTTCCCAGCAGCCGGTGCACCTCATGGATAGTCGTGCCGGAAAGAAACCGCTGTTTCTGCTTTTCGGTCAGTTCTTGCTTCTTTCCCTCGATATACGAACCGCAGGGCGTTTTGCTCAGGGTCGTATAGAGGTTTTCCATGTGGTAGGGCTTGAGTTTCTGCATCTCCATGCTGCCGATATAGGGGATAATAAGGTTCTGAATGGTGGAAAGGTTGGATTCGTAGGTTTTGGGTGCCCACTTGTGTTTGCTGCACTGCTTGGGCAGCCAATCCATGAGGAACTCTGCTACCGTCACAGAGGACGGAATCAGGAAAGTACCAGCCGCCAGTTCATGCTCGATTTGCTTTTTTCGGTTTGTTGCCTCCTCTTTTGTGGGAAAACTCTCCCATTTGTCGCAGCTCTTGCCGTGCTCATCTTCATAAGTGTATCGGACGCTATAAGAGTTGCCGCGCTTCGTAATATATGCCATACTGTTTGCCTCCTTATCAAGCTGCCCGGTAGAGCCACGCATCGAAACTGTCTTTCGGTACACGGATGCTTCCGCCTACCCGCAGGACACGGAATTCGGTGGTGCTGTTGCACAGGTTGTAAGCAGAGCGCAGGCTGATGGCCAGCATTCGTGCGATCTCTTCCACCGTGTACACCAGCTTCGTGGTTGCTGGGCTGTCAGTCGGAGACTTGACGGCATTGGTTTGAGTGACCACCTCCATTGTAGTGAGATTCGAGTCCTTTTGCAAGAACTTATTCGTATAATCGGAAGATTGCACAGGGACGGTCATAGAATTACGGTCAAAATCCATAAGCATTGCTCCTTATATTGTCATATCATCTAAAATTCAGCTTAAAGTTCTACATCCTGCCCACGCTTGCGGTTTCGCTGTGGCACATTCATGGTGCGCTCCTGCTTGGGAGCAAGAATCTTTTCCAGAAAACCGCGCACCAGTTCAGGAGCACGGTGGAGCGCATCCAGATAGGGCTTTACATCGTACCACAGGTCGTGGTACTTGTTGCTCCAATGAATGGCTTCCTTCTTGGCGGTGGAAAGTTCTTCTTTCAGGCGGCGGTTCTCTACGTCCATCATATAGCCGTGGTCAGCCTGTTTTTTCAGTTTGGAAAATTCTTCTTCGGTCAGCGAGTAGTTGCCGAGGAAGGTGCGCTTGCCGATATAATCCAGATCACGCGCATGAATGAGGGCTTCTTTCGTGAGTGTGGCCTTTTTCTGCACAGCGGCAAGTTCCTTCTCCTTTTTGGAGAGGGTCTGACTGGTTTTAGCAAGCGACTGTGCTTGTTCGTCGGCTTGTGCAGTCAGGCTGTCCAGACGCTCCTGCTCCCGCTGGACTTTGAACTGGGTGACGGTCAGGTGTTCTTCAGTGCTGCCGCGTTCACCGCGCTCTACATCCGTGTACCCGGCGTTGCGCATATAGTTGAAGAAATCGTCTTGCAGGACACTGTACGACTTCTTCAGGACTGGCTTGCCGTTCTTTTGCAGCGCAGGCTTTCCGGCATCGTCCAGCAGGGGCTTGGATGCCCACTTCTTGCTCCGGCTGACCTGCATGACGGTCTCCTTGACTTTGCCGACCAGAGCCTTGTCCTTGCAGCGTTTCGACCACAGGATCTGCTTTTCCACCACAGGCACATAGACCACATGAAGATGGTAGTGGTAGACCTCCCGGCCTAATGCTTCGGTCATGGCGCGGTTGATTTCATCGGCGTGCATGACAGCCGAGAGAATATACTGCTCACCGCCCACGATTTGAACGGCTGCTTTGTAGGCATCCTCATAGAACTGCTTGGCGAACTCATAGCCGCCGTGATTGTCAAAGTAGGCAGAGTTGACATCAAAGACAAGTTCACAGTAGTGGATAGCATCCGGCTTCAAGCCGCGCGTGGAGATGGTTCCGGCGGCTTCCAGTTGGGCGAATAGGTCGGTGTAGCTGGCAGTTGGCTTTTTGAAGTGGACGTTCCATGCAGTGCGCTGGGGGATAATGTCGGGGTTCCGATAGCTGTCCTTTTCACGCTCATTGTGCTGCTGGGTGTTGCCAACGGCCTTGTCCGAAACGGCGAGATTCCGGACACTGGTGCGGTCAACGCCATCGTTTCTTGCCAAAGGGCATCCCTCCTTTCAAGGTTCATCGAAAGGTGACGGGGAACGAAGATGCACTTCTTCGGAAGTGTAATAACCCACTATAACACTTTCATCCCTATGGGCTGCAAAGTGTAGTGGGCTCTTCGAGGACTCTCCGAGGGGGAACGCCTCCTGCGGGAGAGCTACAATCAAGTTCGCACAATGCGAACTTGATTGCTCCGTACGCATCTGAAAAAATTGCGTACGGACTTCAAATAACCTGTACGGTTCGTACGACGTACGGAAATGCGAAATATAAACGATAACACGTTTTAAAACGCTTTAATTCGCCGTACAGATGCGTACAAGTACAGACCGTACAGGTTGTACGAACTTCTTCTGTGAAAAATGCACTTTTTACGGGCAGGGGTGGACAAGCGGTTCGATGCCCACAAAGCCCCGCACTCTGCGGCCACCGGGCAGATAGATGTTGTTGGTGGCTTCAAGGTTGTAGCGGCGGTCGTTCTGGCGCAGTTCGGCGCTGAAACGGATCGCCGATACGCTGTGGCAGGCGTTGTCCTCGCACCACTGCTTATAAATGTCGTAGAACTCCTTGGAACTGATGGAGTAGTCCGCCTTGAAACGGAAGTAGCCCTCGGACTCCATGAAGTCGATGACATTGTTGCTGCTGCGCTTGATGGTGTCCACGTTGCTGCGGCTCGTTCGCTGACCGTGAAGCGGAAATCGTTCTGCACCAACCGGTGCAGCCCTTCCAGACACCAGAGCAGGATGCCTTCCAACTCGGCGCACATCTTCTCCACAAGGAAGGGGTCATCCGTGCGGTCGGTGGGCTTGTCCTTGGTGGTCAGGATGAGCTGGCGGCGAAAGAAACCGTCCGAATGGTCGTACAGCGAGGTCAGCGCACCGTTGCCGAAGCAGAGGAACCGGGCGTAGATGTCCCGCTGGTAGCTCTGGACACCTTTGCGCTCCAAGTCCAGCTTGGCCTCGGCGGTCACGATGGTCTTAATATAATTCGTCTTGGGCAGGGCGTTCATGTCCATGTCATCGTCAATCATCAGCAGGCGGCGTTCCAGATCGGCGCGGGCAAAACGGTTGTTCTCGACTTTCTGGACGCTGCCATTGCTGGCGGCATCTCCCATGAGTCGCTTGAGCACCAGCCCGATGCGGGACTTTCCCTCGCCGCCCTTGCGACAATGAGCATCATCTTCTGCCCCTTGGTGCTGGGGATCAGGCAGTAGCCAGATATTCCTGTAAGGTGGGGATGTCGGCATCGTCCAGCAGCTCGTGCAGAAAGCTCAGCCAGCGTTCCGGGATGGCAGCTTTCGGGTCGTATTTCACAGGCAGACGGTTCTGGCAGAACAGACGGCTTTCCTGAAAGGTGCCGTCCGGCAGATGGTACACGCCGTTCTGGAGGTGGATGCAGTCCTGTTCGATGGGGAACGGGTCGGAAAAGGCCAGCAGCTTGATGGTCTCCAGAATGTTGGTGACTTTTTTGGACAGGCCGGAGGTGACATATTCCTCGATGTTCTCCAAGATGCGCTGCTTGATCTCGCTCTCGTCCTCCACCGGGCCGTCCAGCGTGTACAGCGTTCCGTTGACGCATTTCAGCGGCCACTGTTCCAGAAAGGCGCGGCCAAACTGGACTTCATCGATCTTCTTACCGTTGTACCAGTCCGGCCATAAGGGGTTGCGGGAAATGTTTTTCCTCATAGGGTGGTTCTCCTTTAGAAAAGTGAAGTGGCGGGTCTCACGGTGAGACCTACCACTTCAGGTGAATAAATTATTAGGCGCACTTTGCCAGAGCAAGGCGGTCGGTGCGCTCCTCCAGCATCAGCAGGTACGGCCCGGACAGCAGCCGTGTGGCGGCAGCGGACTTCTGCTGGGGTGTCCCAAATGCAACGCAGTCCGTCAGGTGCTCGATGGTCTCGGTCATGTGGAGGGCTTCCACGAACCGCTCGTCCAGCGGTTCTTCCGGGCTGGCGGGCTTGTAGCGCTCCTGCCAGTCGTGCAGCAGGTCGAGATAATCGGTCAGCACCCGCAGGCAGTAGGCGATGTCTGCCCACTGCTCGTCCGTCAGGCCACGCTTGGGCAGCGGCAGGGTGATGGCATTGGCGGGCGGCTTATCCGGGTCAAGCCCGAAGTCGTGTGCGAGCTTCTCGGCGGCTTGCCGGGGGTTCAAATCGAACAGTTTAGCGGTGAGGTCGATGGCATCGCCGTTGGCTCCACAGCCAAAGCAATAATAATAGTTGTCGTTCAGCTTCATGCTGGGGTCGCTGTCAGAATGGAACGGACAGCAGACCATACCACGCGGTCTGGCTCCATGCCGTACATCTCTCCCACCTGCCGAACGGTGATGGCGGACTTGACAGTTTGATACAGGCTCAAGGGCATTCCTCCTTTGTTTCGTGCGTTGCACCAGAGACCCCAAAGTGGGAACTCTGGTGTTTTTGTTTCCTGCCTAAATATACGGAGAATTTTGCGGAAAGGGCAAAAAGGCAGCAGAACTGCAACGGAGAAAGAAAAAAGCCCTCACTGGTTGCAGGGCTGCAACAGCAAGGGCGGAGAAGAAACCGTATATTGAACAAAACGGCAGAGCGTATTATAATGAGGAAAAAGCTCAAAAGGGAGGGCCGACTTCATGGCACAGGAATACCTGCCCGCACCATCCAACATCCGTCTTGCGGACTTGATGAAAGAGCACAACATCAGCCAACCGGAGCTTGCCAAGAAGCTCGGCTGCTCCAAAAGCACCATCAGCCGCTTCATCAGCGGTGCAAAAGGGACGCTGACCCATGAGCAGGTGCTGAAAATCGCAAGGCTGTTTAATGTGTCCACGGATTTCCTGCTGGGAGAAACCAACATCCCTGACCGCAAGAACTACGACATTGTCGAACTGGGCTTGTCCGTAGAAGCCGCAAAGAACCTCTACACGGGGCGTGTCAATACAGAGGTGGTCAACCTGCTGTTGGAAAACGCCCGCTTTGCAGAGCTTACTTACCGCATATCGCAGTATTTTGACGATACTTTTGCTTCCGGCATTGCAGCACAGAACGCCATGCTCACGACATTGAGCACCCTGCTGCGCACAAAGGTCAAGACCCCGGAAGCAGCCAAAGCCGCAAAGGACATCAGCCTTCGGAGAAAGCCGGTGTATCAAGGCGATCTTGATGACATTGAAATGTACTTCATGGCGGCGGTCAAGGAAATCAAAAAGGGGATCGGGAGCCATTACGCCGAACAGGAAGCCATGAGCAAGAAAGTGGCAGAGAAGATGTTCACTGAATTGACCAAAGGGCAGGATGTGCAGCACCCAACGATTACGGCAGAGCAGTTGACAGATGCAATGTTGGACAGTGTTTCGGGCATGGAAGGAGCCACGCCGGAAGCACTGGAACAGCTGCGGAACGGTCTGCTGGGAATCTTGCAGTCTGCCGCAGAGCAGGAAAACGCCCATGAAGCAGACGAATGAACGGCTTTGTGCGCTGGCACAGAAAGGCGATGCTGCCGCGCTGGACAGCCTGATCGACAACAACAAGTCCTTTATCGGCAAGGCGGCAAATGATCTCTTCCGCAGTATGAATCTGGCACAGGCTGGCTTGAACCTTGACACGGACGATTTGAAACAGGCGGGCAATCTGGCTTGTGGAAGGCCGTGCCAAAGTTCGATGCAGCGCGCGGCATGAAGTTTATGACCTATGCGGCTCTTGCCATCCGCAACGCATGATGGACATGGTGCGGGATGCCTTTGCCGCTTTTGAGCAGCGGATGGTGACGGAAGACAAGGACGGCGTCTGCTACCAGCGTATTTCGCTGGACGATGTTCTGCCGGGAGAAGAGCAGTTGCGGCGCATTGAAGCCATAGCCGACCCCTACGCCATGCAGCCGCAGAGCATTATGGAGGAGCAGGAATCGCGCCGGGAACTGTACGATGGCCTGAAACGGCTGACCCAACGGGAACAGACCTATCTGCTGTACCGCTATGGCTTCACCGATGGCGAGGAACATCCGCTGATTGGCACGGCGATATATTTTCACTTGACGAAAGGCCGCGCCAAAAAGACGGAGGAACAAGCTATGGATAACCTGTGGCTGGAACTGCCGTGGTGGTTTCTTTGAATAAAAAGAAAAAATCGTGATTGTGCTACAAGTTTTCTGGAAATTTATGTGCAGCTATACGATTTTGAAAAATTTTATGGACAAACGAAATAAATCAGGCTTAAATTTCGTTATCTAAACAAAAAGCAAGGAGGGAGCTTTGATGACTTGTAAAAATTGTGGTTATGAAAACAAGTTGGGTGTTCGATATTGCCAACGGTGTGGTCAGTATATTGAACCAAAACGGACATTGGCACAAGAAGTTAAATCGTTGGATTTTAGAAGCCTTGCTGGTGTTGGCCGTAGAGATGTGAATATTGCGCCGCTGTTTACTGCATCGCCCGTTCAAACTCCGGAAAAAGCACACCAAACGCCCTCGCCTGTTGAACCGATGCCAGACGGAAGATGGTATTGCCCGGACTGCGGAACATTAAATGCTTCTTCTGAACGTTGCAAAAACTGTGGAAAAGTCCGATAAATGTGAAGAAAAACATGGAAGGAGAAAACCGTATGAAAAAGAGGGCTATAATAGTTCTTTGCCTTGCGCTGGTACTTACATTGATTGGCTGTGGAAATAATGCTCAAAGTTCAGATGCGCACAATGCAGAATACGAAGAAGGCTATGCCGCTGGTTACGAGGCAGGGTATAATGACGGGAAACAGCAAATAGCCGAAAGCAAAAAGCATTTTGCACAGTTTTCGGGTTCTTTTATGGCCACAGTTGAGCAACTCTTGCCCGATTACTATGCGCTTCCGGGAAAAACAATCGCCGTTGTTCACTTCTTTCAAGACAGGCCTTTTTTGCTTCATTTCCAGAAGGACTTGACAGGCGAACTTATTGAAGGAACGTCTTATGTGTTTGAGTTTGAGACTTTTGAAGTTGAACTTCCCGACGATGAAGAAAATCCAGATATTTCAGATTATATGTATTCAATAAATGTTACCAGTTATAGAGTTGCAGAAGATGATGAACTTGGATTGGAAGGCAAGATGCCAACTGTCGAAATAGTATCGAAGTAAACAGTCAAGCTATTTTATAATGAAACACAAAGATGGCGGTACACATTGGAATAGGATTCAAAAGCCGTATGAAGAACACAGCATCAAAAAAGAAAACTTGTCTCGGATTTTTGCTGATCGTATTTTTAGCATATGTGGTGTGCTATCTTCTCTCTCAAACAGTGTTTCATGAAATCTACTTGTTTGAATGGACAGCAGCCCATTATTATTTGTGTGTATGGGTTGCATCCGTTACTTTCTGTTTTCTGGAAATGTATAAAGCGGCTCTTATCACAACGGCTGGAAACTGGGCAGGAATTTTGATTGGACAAGTGTTGGGCGATTTCATTATTAAAATAAACGCCACAAAAATCACGCCGGATATGTATATAGGAAAAGTATGGCAGCTCAAGACACACTATGGAGTTTTGATTTGGCTGCTCGTTTTCCTACTTTCGTTTATTATCGGAATGCTTGTTGAAAAGAAAAATCATTGTTAAAATGCGTAGTTAATAATAGACAGCCCTCTATTTGCAACGGCTGCAAGTAGAGGGCTGTCGGTTTTATCTGTATATTCCAATTAAAGGTCAATCCTCTAAATCTGCCATGGTCACAGCTGAGTGAGAGATAATGCTCAATCTCACCACCCAGCACAAACTGGGCGTACTCCAAAGATTTATTCTAACGAATGAATATTCTGCGTTTTAAACAATTTAACGACGAATATATTGTGTAATATAGAGAATTTCAATTGCGACTTCGCACTCGATTGACTTGTAATGCAAAAAGCATTACAATAAATTCGAGGTGATAACCATGGAAAAAACGATGATGTTGAACGTCCGGGTCAGCCCCAGCGTTAAGCAGCAGGCCGAAGACGTGTTGAAGCAGCTCGGCATCCCGATGGCAACAGCCATTGATATGTACCTGCGCCAGATCACCCTGACTGGCGGCATCCCCTTCTCGCTATCCCTGCCGAAAGCTCCTGCGGCGCTGAACGCCGATACCATGACCGATGACCAGCTCCATGCAGCCTTGCAGGTGGGCATCAAGGAGATTCAGAACGGTGATACCGTGGATGCTGCAAGCGCATTCGCACAGTTCAGGGAACAGCACAGATGAAGCAGTATGACGTAAAAATTTCCCATGCAGCCCTCAGTGATATGGAGCAGATTTACAGCTACATTGCTGACCGCCTGCTGGAGCCTGACACGGCCATGGGGCAGTATAACCGCATTGCAGAAGCCATTCAGTCGCTGAACATCCTGCCGGAACGCTGTGCGCTGGTAGAGAGCGAGCCGGAGCGCACCCAAGGGCTGCGGCAGATGCTGGTGGATAACTACTCGGTGTTCTACATTGTGGGCGAGGATACCGTGTCGGTGGCTCGTGTGCTGTACAGTGCATCCGACCTTGTGCGCCGCCTGCGGAGAATGAAGTGAAAGGGGTATTCGCATGACCGCCGTAATCTACGCTCGCTATTCCAGCGATAATCAGCGCGAAGAATCCATCGAAGGTCAGATTCGTGAATGTACGGCCTACGCCGAAAAGAACGGCATCACTGTGGTCAAACACTACATTGACCGTGCCCTTTCCGCCAAAACCGACAACCGCCCGGATTTCCAGCAGATGATCAAGGACAGCGAGAAACGGTTGTTTGACATTGTGCTGGTCTGGAAGCTTGACCGCTTTGCCCGAAACCGCTATGATTCAGCGCACTATGAGTACCAGTTGGAACGAAATCATGTCAAGCTGGTATCTGCCACGGAGCCTATCTCTGACAGCCCTGCGGGTATCATGGTCAAGAGTATGCTCACCGGCATGGCTGAATACTACTCGGCAGAACTTTCTGAAAAAGTTGTGCGCGGCATGACCGAGAATGTTCTGAAGGGGAAGTACAACGGCGGCACGATTCCCATTGGTTTTAAGGTGGATGAGGAGAAGTTCTTTCAAGTCGACCCGCTGAAAGCTCCCTTTGTGGTAGAAGCCTTTCAGCGGTACAACGATGGTGCGACCATGAAGGAGCTGATGAACTGGCTGAACGACAGCGGCGTGACCACCAACCGCAACCAGAAGTTCACCTATAACAGTGTTCAGAAGTTGCTGACGAACAAACGTTACATCGGAGAAAACCACTTCAAGGACATTGTGATGCCCGACAGCATCCCGGCCATCGTGGACAAGGACTTGTTTGAAGAAGTACAGCAAAAAATCAAGAAGAACAGCCGCGCTCCTGCCCGTCACAAGGCCGAGGACGATTATCTGCTCACCACCAAGCTGTTCTGCGGAATGTGCGGCGCGATGATGTTCGGCGAGTGCGGTACGGGTAGAAACAAGGTCGTTCATCATTATTATAAGTGCGCCACCGCGAAGCGTTTCAAGACCTGCAAGAAAAAGACCGTCCGTAAAGAGTGGCTGGAAGATTTGGTCGTAGCTGAAACCATGAAGCTGATTCAGGACGATGCCGTGATTGATGCCATCGTTGCGGAAGTGATGGAGTTGCAGGATCAGGAAAACACCACGCTCCCTTTGCTGGAAAAGCAGATGCGCGAGGTGGAGAACGGCATCGAGAATATGCTGAACGCTATTCAAGCAGGTGTGCTGACCAACTCCACCAAATTGCGGCTGGAAAAGCTGGAAGCCCAGCAGAAAGAGCTTGAAATTCGGATTGCCGAAGAAAAAATCGCTCGGCCACGGTTGAGCGAAAATCAGGTTCGGTTCTGGCTGACCCGGTTCCGCAAGCTCGACCCGAACGTGAAAAGCCACCGGGAAACGCTTATCAATACATTCGTGAATGCTGTTTATCTCTATGATGAAAAAGTTTTGATTACATTCAACTACAAAGACGGCACAAAAACCATCACTTTCGATGAAATCGCCGCCAAAGATGCCCCAGAGGGCAATGGTTCGGATTTAGGTTGCTTCGCTCCACCAAAAGGACCAGCGTAGAAATTACGCTGGTTTTTGTTTTGCCCGGCATCTTAAGTCTCACTCTCGAGGATGGATTTGAACAGCCGCGGCGATGTCGTTGAAGATGGCGCAAAAACAGCCCCGATGGACCGTCAGGCTCACCGGGGCTGCTGCTATACCATGATTTTGTTGACGTTAACATTTTCGTGATGCCGCGAAAACATCACATGTAGACCTTCTGGCTGCGCACCTGCGCTTCGATCAAAAGAGCTGCTTCCCCGTGGGGGCTATGCACATGCAGGATATCTGTTTGTGCCGCCGTTACTCTTCCGCTGCAGCTTTGGATTCGTTCACAAAGGCGGCGATTTTATCCACCTGAATTTCGGCAACGGCACGGCCGGTCTCGTAGACGCGGCGCAGCTGGACCGGATCGCGCTCCATGGAGCCGATCTCCAGCGGGATGGGCGGGCGGATGACGAACGCCTTGCCGGTCTGCTCCAGCATGGCAATGTGATCCAGCGTTTCGTTGTAGCGCTCGTGACGGTCGGCAACGGCTTCCACGAAAGCGGGGTAGCGCAGGTAGCGTGCCCGGATGACGGGCAGCATCTTGTTCTTCTTTTTCACAAAGCCCTTGGGCTGGGTCAGCACAATGAGGTTGCGTTTGTAGCCGATGGACTCGAAGAACCGCACGGGGATGGAATCGGCAATGCCGCCGTCCAGCAGCTGATAATGGCCGATCTTTACGATCTTGGCGCCAGCGGCATGGAAGCGGATGCTGCATCCACTGGATATCCTCGGCATCGCCGGTGCGGCACTTGTGATAGATGGGGTCGCCGGTACGCACATCGGTGCACACCACAAAAAAGTCCATGGGGTTCTCTGCAAATGCCTTTGCGTCGAACACGTCCAGCTTTTCCGGCACGGTGTGGTAGCAGAACTGCTCACTGTACAGGTTGCCGGTGCGCAGCAGGTTGCCGAAGCTTGCGTAGCGCTTATCGTTGCAATACTGGGTGTTGTAGCGGATCACACGGCCGATCTGATGGGACTTGTAGTTGCAGCCGAACACCGCACCGGCCGAAACGCCAATGGCACCATCCAGCACGATGCCATGCTCCATCAATACATCCAGAACACCGGCGGTAAACATGCCGCGCATGGCACCGCCTTCCAGCACAAGACCCGTTTTCATATATGCTCTCCCCTCCTGTGTACCGGTGCACAGATGCCGGACACACCTTATATTAACTACAGTATACTCGAATCTGTAAAAAGTACAAGAGCGGAAAACCTATAAATTTATCAAGAAAACCTCTTGCCAAAGGAAAGAGCATCCGGTATACTAAGTGAAATAAAAAGAGAAATATGCGCTGCAAACGCATGGGCATGGAAAAGATCAGGTTGGAGGAACTGCTGCACTATGAAGATGCTGGAAGATCGTATTCGCAAAGATGGTATCGTACGCGAGGGCAATGTGCTCAAGGTGGATAGCTTTATCAACCACCAGATGGACATTCCGCTGTTCCGGGAGATGGCAAAGGAGTGGAAGCGCCTGTTTGCAGGCAAGCCCATCAACAAGGTGCTCACCATCGAGGCCAGCGGCATTGGCATTGCAGCATCGTGGCCAGCGAGTTCAACGTGCCGGTGGTATTTGCCAAAAAGTCCATGAGCATCAATCTGGACTACAACAACTACGAGACCAAGATCCAGTCCTTCACCCACAAAAAGATCTACAATGTGATCGTCTCCAAAAAGTTCCTCACCCCGGAAGATCATGTGCTGATCATTGACGATTTCCTTGCCAACGGCTGTGCCCTGATGGGCCTGCTGGATCTGGCCCAGGAGCCGGTGCCACAGTGGAGGCATCGGCATTGCTGTGGAAAGGGCTTCCAGCAGGGCGGCGAGCTGATCCGCAGCAAGGGCATCCAGCTGGAGAGCCTTGCCATTGTGGAGTCCATGAACAGCGAGACCGGCGAGATCGTCTTCCGCGAGCAGCCGCAGCAGAATTAAACAAAAAACATTGCAGCCCCGGGAAAGTCGGAAGACCTTTCCGGGGCCGTTTTTTGCTTACGCACCGTCAAAGCTGTCACCGTCGGCGGGCAGGTCGGCAGCGGTCTGGGCGGGATCGGTATCGGTTTCCGGTTCCACGGCGCGGGGCACGCCCTTGTACACCAGCGTCTGTTCCAGCACCTCGGCGCACACCGGGGCTGAAAGGCTGCCGCCGGCAGTCGTCCAGCTGTGGGGTTCGTCCAAGCACACCAGACACAAAACTGCGGGTCGTCAATGGGAGCCACGGCCACAAAGCTGGCAATACGGGCTTTTTCGTCGGCGCTGTCCAGCTTCTGGCTGGTGCCGCTCTTGCCGCCTACCCGGTAGCCCGCGATCTGAGCGTTCCGTCCGCCGCCGTAGAGGACGACGGCCTCCATCATCTCCCGCATGGTGCGGGAGTCTCTTCTTTCAGTACCTGACGCTTGCAGACGGGGGAGAGGTGGTCGATGACTTCGCCCTCCGGGCCGAGGATGTCTGAGACGACGTAGGCTGCATCAGCCGCCCGCCGTTGACCACAGCGCAGACCGCCGACGCCATCTCGAGGTAAGAGATCTTGCTGCTCTGCCCGAAGCGCAGGACGCCAGCTCCACCGGCCCCATCCGGTCGGCGGTGTAGTAGAGGCTTTTTTCGGCTCGGCGGGCAGGTCGATGCCGGTGGGCGCGCGGAGGCCGAAGGCCGCAAAGTAGTCGCAGAACGCCTCTTTGCCCAGTCTTGCGCCGATTTGGATGAAGCTCTGGTTGCAGGAGTTCTCAAGGGCCTGAGTGACGGTCTGCGCGCCGTGGCGCTTGTGGTTGGCGCAGTGAAAGCGGGTGCCGGCTACCGAGATGCTCTCGCCGCAGTAGAAGCTGGAATTTTTGCTCACAGCCCCGGTGTCCAGCGCCGCCGCGCAGGTGATGAGCTTGAAGACGCTGCCCGGCTCGTAGAGTCGCTGACGGCCTTGTTCCGCCACTGGGTCTGCTGGGCCAGCTGCAATGCCGCCGCCCGCTCGTCGCCGGAAAGCCCCTCTACGGCCTCCCGGGCGCCTTGTCGGCAGCACACGGGGCTGGTTGGGGTCGTAGGCGGGGGTGGTGGACATGGCCAGCACGGCCCCGGTGTTCACGTCCATGACGATGCCCACGGCACGGGCTGCGACGTGGTGTTCCTTTACCGCGTAGCCCAGCGCGTTCTCGAGGTAGTGCTGGATGTTGGCGTCGATGGTGAGCCGCAGGCCGTCCCCCTCGGTGGGAAAACGCTCGGTCTCATAGCTCTGCTCGAGGGTGTAGCCCCAGGCGTTCACCGCCGTGAGGACGACGCCGTTTTCGCCGGTGAGCAGGTCGTCATACTTCAGTTCGAGGCCCGAGACGCCCGCGTTGTCCACATTGGTGAACCCCAGCACCGAGGCCAGAAACTCCCCCTGCGGGTACCAGCGCTTCGAGTCCTGATTGATGCGGATGCCGGTGATTCCGTTTGCCTCGCAGAAGTCCCGCACGGCGTCGGCCATGGCCCGGTCTACCCGGTAGCGCAGGAGGCAGTCGTTGGAGTGACGGTCGCTGAATTTCTCGAGAAGCTTTCCTTCGTCCAGCTCCAGGATCTCTGCCAGCCCCTTGGCCGCGAGGGCAAGTTTATCTTCC
>ENA-OQHA01000764-OQHA01000764.1-human-gut-metagenome-genome-assembly--contig:-NODE-764-length-14856-cov-2.883767_pt1 | contig 14856 bp, 13 predicted proteins | sample MGYA00242558_ERZ504707 | MGnify/ENA primary metagenome ERZ504707 (study PRJEB26092, sample SAMD00036197) | human gut metagenome | host: Homo sapiens | study: EMG produced TPA metagenomics assembly of...
GGGTGGCGCCGTCATTGATCTTGGCGTAGATAGCGCGATCCTGCTGCAGCAGCATTTCGGCGCGCTCCACCGTAGTCATAGCGGGAACGGCAGCTCTTCATTCTGATTTTCTTGCGATTGATGGTCTCACTCATAAGCCCACAGTGTACCGAGAAGCCACTACACCACACGCGACACGCCGTATTTGCATTACCTAAGCAATCGTGTAATATTTCCAACTGTTGCCAAACGGGCTGTAGCGCAGCTTGGTAGCGCGCTTCGTTCGGGACGAAGAGGCCGCGGGTTCAAATCCCGCCAGCCCGACAACTCAAGCGGAACTTCGGTTCCGCCTTTTTTATTTCCCAGCGCATCAGCGGTGCAAAACAGCATATGCGAGACGCAACCACCTGAAAAATCAAAAAACACGTAATACACAAGCGCGTAAACAATTGCGCACACCAACACGCTTCCCGTTCATGGAGGAGAGACTGTGAAAAGAAGCATTCTGGCTTTGGCTTCCGGCGCCTTTATTCTTGGTGCCGCCGAATTCGTGATGATGGGCATTTTGCCTCAGACAGCCGCCGCCATGCAGGTCAGCATTCCTGCGGCAGGCCATTATATTTCCGCATATGCGATCGGCGTGTGCGTGGGCACGCTGATTCTGGTGTTCGGCCGTAAGGTCCCGCCGAAGAATCTCATTATTCTGTTCATGATCATCGCACTGGTCGGCAACACGTTGAGCGCGGTTTCGTTCAATTCCCCCATGTTGTTGGCTGCTCGTTTCATTTCGGGCTTGCCGCATGGCGCGTTTTTCGGTACGGCCACGCTGATCGCCAAGACGTTGGCCGATAAGGGCAAGGAAGCGCAGTCCGTGTCAATGATGGTGACGGGTCAGACGGTTGCCAATATGTTGGGTGTGCCTGCGGGCACATTGCTTTCGGAAATGCTGTCGTGGCGTTTGGCGTTTGCGATTCTTGCCGCTTGGGCGTTGATGACGATGATGTTGGTGATTGCGTGGGTGCCGTTCGTCGCGCCGATCAAGGACGCTGGCATTAAGGGGCAGTTCCGTTTCCTCACTCACGCCGGTCCGTGGTTTATTCTCATGGCGGTGTTCTGCGGTAATTCCGGTATTTTCTGCTGGTGGAGCTACGTTTCACCGTGGCTGCAGAAGGTCGGTGGATGGGATTCTTCGCTGGTTCCCCTGTTAATGGTGCTTGCTGGTTTCGGCATGGTGATCGGTGGTATTGCGGGCGGTCGTTTGACTGATTTGTGGAAGCCGGGTGCCACTGCCGGGCTTTCGCAGGCCATTGCCACGCTTGGCTTGTTGCTGGTGTTTTTCGTTCCTGGCAATCATGTGACCACCGCTCTGCTGACATTCCTGATTGGTTTCGCACTGTTCTTCAACTCGTCTCCACAGCAGCTGCTGATGGTGCAAGCCGGCGAGGGCGGCGGCGAGCTGATTGCGGGCGCGGCCGTGCAGATCGCGTTCAATTTTGGCAATGCGGTTGGTTCGATCGTTGGTGGCGCCGCATTGACGGCAACCGCCATGAACTACCATTACACCGGTTTGGCCGGTGCTCCGATCGCTTTGATCGCGGTGATTATGCTGGTCACCTATTCGCGTCGTTACGAAACGCATACGGGTGCTACGGAGCGTATGCGCGAAGTGCATGTCTGACATGCGACAGTCAGTTATTTCGATTATTTCTGTTATGTAACGGGATATCTCATCACAATTATTGTGATGAGATATCCCGTTGTTCTTTGTACGACGTATCGCATGTTCCCCATCTTTCGTTGTTTCGCCGTCTGCGATGCCGTCTGCAGTTCGGGAGATGATGAAAGTCACCGATGAAGGGATTGCGATGGCAGACAGTGATGTCAATCTAAATATGAATAATTGCGATGACGGTTGCGCAACATTTGATGTACAACGATTTTTGCGTGGTCTTGATGCGATTTTCGATGCGCATAAGGCTCCTGAACAGGCTGAACCGTATCTGCAGAAGGCGCGGACCGAAGCCGAACACAGTCATGATGACGCCGGTTTGCTGACGGTGTTGAACGAAACGATGGGGTTTTACCGTTCGCAAGGTCGCCATACCGACAATCTGCCGATTATCCGCGAATCGTTAAGCATTGCGGATCATTTGCATCTTCAGGAAATCGACCGCAGGCGTGGGCTACGACGCTGATCAACGCGGCCACGGGCATGCGAGCCGCAGGCCAGTACGAGGAGGCCGAACAGCTGTACCGTCAGGCGCTTGACGCGGCCACGTCCGCCTTCTCCCCCACCGACCGACGCCTGGCCGCGCTGCATAACAATATGTCCATGTTGTACAGCGAAACCGGTCGTCTCAATCAGGCGAAGCGCGAGCTGGAACAGGCGCTGGACCTGTTGGAGCAATCTTCCCCCGATGCGAGCGCTGACATCGACGTTGCCTCCACGCACACCAATCTTGCATTGCTGCTCCTGCAGATGGACCGGTATTGGGCGAGCGATGCCATACAGCACGCCCAGAAAGCGTTGACAATCTACCGTACCGGGCATTTGGAACATAGTGCGCATTATGCTTCGGCGCTGGCCGGCTATGCGCAGGCCTGCTATATGGCCGGCTGCCTGCAGGATGCGGTTTCCGGCTATGAGCATGCGTTGAGCGTGATTGAGGAATGCTACGGACGCAACACCGACTACTATCACACGACTGCAGTCAATCTTGAAGTGGCAAAACAGGCGTTGCATAAGCACATGCCATCATCTCATAAAACGCGGGAATCGCAAGAATATCAAGAATCGCAAGAATCCTTGGAATCTCAGCATGCACCGAAATCAATCGAATCTCAGCAATCAAGTGAACCGCACTATATGACGGAATCCGGCGCATCTTCGATTCCTGCGATTTCTCACCATATTTCGGGACTTGCTTTGTCTCGCGCATTCTGGAATGATCTCGGCAAACCGTTGCTTGCCGGCGCATATTCGGCATATCAGGGGCGGATTGCCGCAGGTTTGGTCGGTTATGGTTCGGAATGTTTCGGTTTCGACGATGAGCTGTCGCGCGATCATGATTTCGCGCCGCGTTTCTGCCTGTGGCTTACCGATGAGGATTATGATGCGATTGGCGAGCAATTGCAGGCTGATTACGATGCGTTGAGTCGCGATTTCACTGTTGCCGAGCAGGGCAAGCCGCATTTTGCAGGGCATGGTTCGGCTAATTCCGACGCTCTTGCCGCATCTCAATCGCCACTTACGCCGCGTGCGCAAGGCGAGTTCCGCCGTGATGGTGTGTTTCGTATCGGCGATTTCTTCGAGCGGATCACGCTGTTTCGTGAGGCTCCGGCGCAGAACGATGTTGCATCTTGGCTAAGTTTGCAGGAAGATACGTTGGCCACTGCCACAAACGGTCAGGTGTTCGCTGATCCGTTGGGGGTGTTTTCCAAGACTCGGCAGGGGTTCAAGTTCATGCCGGAAGATGTTCGACTTTCCTTGATTTCCCGCCGTTTGGGCATGATGGCTCAGGCGGGGCAATACAATCTGCCGCGCATGCTGCAACGTGGCGATGGTGCTGCTGCGATGTTGAGCATTCATGAGTTCGTGAACGCCACGGCTTCGTTGATGTTTCTGATCAATGAGCCGGTGAGCGTTGGGTATCTGCCGTATTACAAATGGCAGTTTGCTGCCATGCGCAAGCTGAGCCGCCGTATGGCAACAAGGCTTGCCGGCGTGTGCGAACAGTTGGAAGACATATTGCGATTGAGTTCCGCCGCATGTTTCGGTGGTGCCGGCTTCGGCGAGGGCGGCAAGGGTGCGAACCTGCGGCGGAGCGCATTATCGCCACTGTTGAGCGCATCTGCAGTGATGTTGTGGATGAATTGCTGCGGGAGGGATTGACCGAATCCCACGAAACGTTTGTGGAATGGCAGCGGCCGTATGTTGAGGACCATATCAAGTCCGACGCGAGTTGTCTGCACAGCCTGTGACGTGCCTACAATCAAAAAATCCATCGCAAGCATTGCAAATCAGAGCAATAATCAGACGAAATCAAGAATCGAAATCATATGAATAGCAGCGTAATTTCAGATGTAATAGACGGTCACGATACAGCAAATCTTGTTGAATCCATTATCAAACTGGAGTGGAATCAGTTTCAGCAAACCAATAATGAGCGGCCGCGCGTCCTGCCAAGCAATTGGCCGATGTTTCATCAGATGCGTGCCAGTCAGTTCATGACGTGGCCGGAGGAATTGCTGCGCAGTTACCGGTCGGACTTGCAGGAAGCCGACCGTGTTGGACGTAATTTGGTGACGGAAAAGTATGGTCGCATGATGCAATCCACATATCCACAGGAGTATTGTGCAAACATTGCGCCGTATATTCCCCGGATTTCCGCGAATCGCAACGTCTTGCAGGAAGGCATCATAACGGTTCAGGTGTCGTGGGCGCGTGATTTTCGTGAGCGTTTTCCTCATCTCGGCGAGGCGATGCGTGTGCTGACCACTGTCGAAGATACGCCAGAGACCACGTCGTTCGAAACGTATCTGCGCGGCGAATTGGGCACCTATTCCGACCGTACCGTGGCGTTGTACCACGATTTTGTGGAGCGTTTGCGGCATGAGCGGCGCAATCTCACCGAAGAGACGATTCGCAATACGGTTCGTTTGGCTGGATTTGAGGATTTGGCACAGGCTGAGGCCGCACAGTAAACACAGTGAAAACACACCGTGACAATTACTGAAAACTGCGGTAAGCCCCGTACATCACCATAAAAATGACCACCATGGTACGACCAAAATCCAACGTCAAGATGGAAAAGCAAGTGTTGGATTTGGTCATGCCATGGTGGCCACGTATTTGTTTGCGATGTCAGCCTCGATTTCGTTGGTGCGGCTGATATCAGGGGCTATTCAGCTGATTCTCACGATCGTTCCGAAACCGGTGACTTATCCGAATCAGTCGAAAAGGCCGTGGCATCCGAGCTATGGGGAGCGTCGAATGGATCGTCGCTGTCCGCATCGCCTCCATTCTTGGATCGGTTTGAACGCACCGCGCTGACTATCGCCCAGATCACGCGACGGCGATAAGCAGCACGCCGATGCCTCCGAGCAGGAATACGAAGAACTGTTTCGGATCGCTGGCCCACCACCAGAGATTCATTGGCACATGCATGCCGCAAAGCAGCGTCACCACCCCCATGAAGCACGTGAACACGCCGAGCGCGATGGTCGAACCGCTTCTTCCGGAAGGTCTGATGATGTCGTCTCCAGTCTGCCGATTCTTGCGCCCATCATTCGCACCGGCTACCGAAGCGGTATAGGTCGGAACGCCTTGCGCTGGAGCGGATTCCACGCGCGGCTTATCATCCTGCGTTGCACGCCCACTGCGCTGCGACTGGTCATACGTGGACTGCGCATCCACGGTATGCAACGTTTCGGTAGGCATATCTCCGGCATCAGCCATGACCGGCATTTCCTGGGTCTTGTCGTCGCTCATGGTCACTCCTTTCCCGCTTTGCCCAATGTGTTGTCGGACGCATACTGCACCGCGACGCTGCCGCCGACCGTTGCCATAGTATTGATCCGCAGTCCGGTTGGCATGACCGGAGCCTTGCCATCATCGGTGAAGCACGGCCAATATTGATGATTGTCGTAGATTTCGCGGTAGGCTTATCTACATTCCCGTCTTTGAAGGGGGAATCGGTCCTAGTGGAATCGGCGCCGGTATCCATGCCATCTTCCGAATCGGTCTCATCATCGAAATCCTCGATGCCGGATTCGTCTCCGTACGAGCCGCAACTCCGATCGTAAGTTCCCAGCGCACGCTTTTTCACTACCGATTTCGTGGAATCGTTGCCCATAAGCGAGACATAGATATTGCCGGAATCCAACGTGAGCCCGTCCGAACTGCCGACGAAATCGGTGATGTTGTAGAAATTACCGTCAGACCCGAACGCCCACCAGCAGCCGTTCGGCAAGGTCACCACGACCTGTGCGCTTGAGGCCACCACATTCAACGTTCCTGTAGGGCAGGAAGTCGTGCCCTGTGTGCCATCCTGAAGATCCACTTTGTGCGGACCGTTGTTTTTCGCGTAATCGCTTAAGTCGATATGCAGCACGTCGGTGGCGTAATCATTGCCTTGCGCGACGATGCCCTGCTCGTATTCGCTCATTTCACTGGCGGTGGAACCCATGGTGGTCATTCCCGACACATTGACCCTCTTGTAGGATAAGGGAATGCCCGTGTCAATCCGATAGCTGAGCAGCGAATAACCCGCCAAAGCCATCACCATGACCAACGACATGAATATGGATATCCATGTCAGAGGATGCAATCCTCCCGTTCTTCTGCCCGCGAATCCGAGCGCGACAATAACGATTCCCGTCACCAGACAGATGCCACCGACGAATGCCGCGCATGCCTGCAACGTGTATTCGGTACCCTGCTGCCCGCCTTGAACGCCGTACGTCATAATGCACCATACGCATAGCGCGCATGCGATCATCGTGAGACCGAACATCATCAATACCAGCAGTGGACCAGCCGGTTTACGACGTCCCCTTCTTGGCGACGTAGGCGTCTGCGCTACCGGGGCTGCTGGAGCGGTGAATGTTGGAGGAACATTGGCCGTGGCAAAAGCGGCCGGACCATTGACCTGCTGTTGGTAGGCATGATATGGAGGCTGCTGAGGCTGAAGGCGCTGAGGCTGAGGCGATTGCGATTCCGGTGTTGAAGCCGTATTGACCGCCCCGTTATATGCGCCGCTCGCCTGCATCGGCTGAGTATAAGGATTCGATTGCGTTGGAGACGGCGATGCAGGAGGCACCGGCCGTCCATACGAAGGACTTCCATATTGAGGCTGACCATATTGAGTCTGACCATATTGCGGTTGACCGTACGGAGCCTGACCATACGGGGGCTGCTGCCACTGAGCTGGACGAACATTCGGCGCATAAATCTGCCTATTGAGCAGAAGCCACAGCACCAACGCGGCCAACGCGAAAGCAAACCATCCTGCCCCGGCAAACAGATGGCAACAAGGCAGCACAACAGCGCGCCAATGCAATTCCAATCCCACTTGCCGTTAATCAAATCCTCAGCAAGAATCTGATTGTCGCGCTCATCCGGCAGCACAAACCACGCCAGGCCATAGAACGCGGCACCCGCGCCGAAAAACAGTGTGGCGACCACCATAAGCGCACGAACCAACGTGGTATTCCAACCAAGACGACGTGCTATGCCATCGCACACGCCGCCAATCCAACGGTCATGTCCACGCTTGACCTGGCTGGAACGAATCCACGCGAAGAAACGGCCGCCGCGGGAAGGTTGCGGCGAACCGTACGCAGGCTGCCGATGATACGGCTGTCCAGCAGAAGGCTGCGGCCCTGCGTTGCCGCGATCGCCCAGCGGACCATTGTTTGCATTGCTCATGGTTCCATTACAGCAACTCGCGCATGCCACATGTATCGGGGAACACCCTGAATCTGCCCTGAACACTATATGAATGCCCTGAAACGGCGTCCCTTACAAGGCACAATAGAAGTATGAAATCCTTAGGAAAACCGTGGTATACGCAAAGCCAATACGACCAGGCAAGCGCCGTATATATGCGCTACCGCTGCGACCAGGCCCTGCATGAGGGACGTCCCATGCCGACGCAACCGGCCAAACTGCCGTTGATGCGCCCTTCATACGGACGCATGGGAGCCGGCGTATGCAAGGCGATCAGCATGCATTTGGGCATTGCCGTGCTATGGGTGCGCCTGTTTTTCCTCGCCACCACATGTCTGTTCGGTGCGGGACTGATCGCCTATATTTCCTGTGGATGGCGCTGCCCGTGGGTGATCCAGTCCAGCAGGCGTACATTATCGCAGGCAAGCGTTCGCCATGGCAGGCACCGCTTTCCAGAGGCAACATGCCGTACGGAACATATCCTGTTTCCCTGGAATATCAATCTTTTACAGCTCCGCAAGATGGTCAGCACCCGCAACCACCATCTTTTGAAGATACGACTGCATGCAACGACGGAACGCATGGCGATACGCAATCTTCCAGCGAAAGTCTTGAGCAGACACTGAAGAAAGCACCAAAACCCGCTTTGCTTGCATTGGCTGGTCTGATGCTGCTTTCCATCTGTTTCGTCATGTTCGCAGGCGGTGTTGAACGCACTCTGATTGTGCCCCTGCTGCTTGGTCTGGTCGGCATCGGCGTCTCCTGGTTGCGTTTCAATGCCGAAGAAGGTCAGTTATGGACGATGCTTGGCGGCATTGCGATTATTTTCGCCGCATACGCTTTGTATGTCAGTTCCTGCATGCATTTTGACGCGTTTTCCATGATTCGCATACTGTGCGCCGGTTTGGCACTGCTGATTGGCGTATTGCTTGCGATTGTGCCATGGATCATGGCGCTGATTCGCGATTTGGGTACGGAACGCGCATCGAAGGAACGCGAAGAGGAACGTGCCGACATGACCGCGCATCTGCATGATGGCGTACTGCAAACGTTGGCGCTGATTCAGTTGCATGCCGACGATCAGCAGACGGTGTTTTCACTGGCGCGCTCGCAGGAACGCGAATTGCGTGAATGGCTGTATCAGGAACGCACCACGTCTGACCGTTCCGTGAACGCCGGTTTGAAAGAGATCGCCGCACATGTGGAAGACACGCATGGCAAGCCGATCGAAGTGGTGACGGTGGGCGACGCACGTCCAAGCGCGCAAACCGATGCGCTGCTTGACGCCACGCAACAGGCGCTTATCAATGCGGTAGCGCATGGAGGAGAGCCGATTTCCGTATACTGCGAGGCAAGCAGCAAACTGGTGGAAGTGTTCGTGCGCGACCATGGCAACGGATTCGACGTGAATGCGATTCCCGCGAATCGCCTTGGCATTCGTGAATCGATTATCGGACGAATCAAGCGACGTGGCGGTACAGTGGAGATTGTATCGAGACCGCAATGGGGCACGGAGGTGCGCATGCATATGCCAATCGCAGACATGCCCGCATCCGCAACCACAGCCGCCGACACTAATGCGCAGCAATCGCACGAATCGCAAAGCAACTCACAACAAACCGATTTTCCCAATCACCATAACCGTCAATCCAACAATCAACGTACCAATCAATTCAGCAATCAACCTACCAACATTTCGAGGAGCAGCAATGAACGAGCAGGAACAGCAGATCCGCATCGCCATCGTTGACGATCATGAAATGTTCCGTGCGGGCGTTATCGCAACGCTGCAGCCGCATTTCGACATCGTCGGGCAAGCGGCCGATGTCGAGGGGTCGGTGGCGATGATCGCGCAGACGAAGCCGGATGTGGTGCTGCTTGATGTGCATGTCCCCGGCGGCGAGGGCGGCGGCGGAGCGAGATTCTCGTGAAATCGCGCGCATACTCCCCTAATACCGTGTTTCTGGCGCTGTCGGTGTCTGATTCGCCGCAGGATGTCGGTTCGGTGATTCGTGCCGGAGCGCAAGGCTATGTGACAAAGACGATTTCCGGCGATGATTTGATTTCTTCCATCAAGCAAGTGCATGAGGGCTATGCCGTGTTTTCGCCGAAATTGGCGGGATTCGTGCTGTCCGCTTTCCAAAATGGCTCACCGGCTGGCATGGGCGGCCCTGCAAGCGGACCGATCCACGATGACGAGCTGGACCGCTTGTCGAACCGTGAGCAGGAAGTCATGCGCTTGATCGCGCGCGGCTACACGTACAAGGAAGTGGCTGCGGAACTGTTTATTTCCATCAAAACCGTGGAAACGCACGTCAGCTCCGTACTACGCAAACTGCAGCTGTCAAACCGCACCGAACTCACCCGCTGGGCCGCCGACCGCCGCATCGTATAACCGAAGAATCTTCCGGCTTATTTCGTCATATTCTGCGTAGACGTTGCGGACAGGCGTACATAGCCGGAATGATGCATGGTGAATCGCATGCGATCAGCGATATACACGTCAGTGGCACGCTCGAACGGGCGTCCATCCGACGCATAGGCGATCCGGTGAATGCGCATCAGCGGAGTTCCCGCCTCGATCTGCAGCAGCTCGTTCTCCTGCTCGTCGCCGACCACCGATTCCAATGTTTCGTCGACATTGCACGGATACACGCCATAATCACGTTCGAACATGGTGTAGAACGGGGTCGTCAAATCGCGTGTAAGGAACAGAGGAAACAGATATGCCGGCAAATGCGACCGTTCCAACGAAAGCGGCCGATTTTCGATATACCGCAATCGCGTAATGTCGTAGATCATCGGATGCTCGCCCGGCAATCGCAGCAAACGCACGTCGGAAACGGAAGCCGGGGCAATCACCGCCTGCAATACTTTCGACGAAACGCGCATGCCTTGTCTTCGCGCGATCGTCGGCAATGATTCCACCGTGTTGATATTGCGTTCCAAACGTCCGTCCGATATGACGATGCCCCCGGCACGACCGATTTTGCGGATGATTTCATGATCGGATTCCAACACGGTCAACGCATTACGCAAATCGGAACGGCTGACGCCAAGACTGTCGGCGAGCGCCCGTTCGATCCGAGTTTCTCTCCGGGAAGAAGCTCCTGTTCACGAATGCGAGCGCGGATACGGTAGACCAGTTCGCTCGTAGCGCTTCGCGTGCGCCCAATGCCGGTATGATCTTCCATATCCGCGCCCTTTCTTTATGGTTATCTGTCGTTTTACAGCTTCAATGTTTCCAGAGTCTTCGTGAATCCATCCATGAACCAATCCACATCGGATTCGCTGAACACCAGCGGCGGGCGCAGCTTGAGGATATTGCCGTAACGGCCGCATACAGAGGTGAGGATGTGGTTGTCACGCAGGGTTTCGAGGATATCGAGCGCTGCCTGCTGGTCGGGGTCCTTGGTGCCCGGCTTGACGATTTCGCAGCCGATGTACAGGCCCGCGCCACGCACGTCGCCGATGCAGGGGTGTGCCGGCATAAGCGACGCGACGGCATCCTTGAATATTGCGCCGACCTTCTTGGCGTTGCCCATGGTGTCTTCGTCACGCATCACGTCAAGCACCGCCTGGGCCGCGGCCATACATACCGGGTTGCCGCCGAAAGTGTTGAAGTAAGGAATGGAGCCTGCGAACGGTTCAAGTACTTCGTGGCGGGCGGCCATCATCGACGTGGGCAGACCGTTGGCCATGGGCTTGCCGGATGTGACCAGATCGGGAACAATGCCTTGGCGTCCGAATCCCCAGAATGCGTCGCCGGTGCGAGTGAAGCCCGGCTGCACTTCGTCGGCGATCCATACGCCACCCAGTTCATGAACGGTGTCGATCACCGGCTTCAGATAGCCGACCGGATCGGGGTACACGCCGTCGGAGGAGAAGATGGAGTCGGCAAGCAATGCCGCAAACTTGATGCCATGACGTTCCATATCGGCAACGGCCTTGCGCACTTCGCCAGCCATCCAGTTGCCGAATTCCTCGGCGGCGCATTCTGCGGCAGGCTTGCCGTCAATGACCAAGCGGTAAGTGTCCGGCGTGGGAATCATGCGCATGGTCAAGCCAAGCGTTTGCGCGGTGCCGAGCGCTGGGGAAAGCTTGGAGGTGAGTGCCGAATTGCCATGGTAGGCCTCGCTGGTCACGATCACGCCTTCGCCGCCAGTGTAGGTCTGTGCTACGCGAATGGCCAGATCGTTGGCTTCGGAACCAGTGCACTGGAACATGATGCGGTCAAGTTCGTCAGGCATGGTGGAGAGGATATCTTCCGCATAATGCAGGATGTTCTCATGCAGGTAGCGCGTGTGGGTGTTGAGCATCGAGGCCTGCTGGTAAGTGCATCCACCACGCGCGGGTGACAGTGGCCGACGGATGCGACATTGTTGTACACGTCCAAGTATTCCTCGCCGTCGGCATCCCAAAGATGCGAGCCACGGCCCTTCACCAGATGCACTGGATTGCGGTAGAACAAACGGTAGGCCGGACCAAGCACGTCACGCTCTTCGGTTAGTTTGCGTGTTTCCGGGTCGAGCGCGGCCGCCATTCCCGGACGGAAGCTATTGGTGTCCATGATGGTCGATCGAGTTGCCATGATTCCTTCTTTCGTTGGCTTCCTGTGGCGTTACCCACACGGTAACGCAGTAATGTTGAGTGGCTGATACAGCGCAGAAACAAACCATTTCCGCTGTTTTCCACCTATTTGGTTGACCTTTTTACATATTTCCGATGATTGAAAAAGGCCGCATCCCAGATGAACACGGCCTTGGCGATATCGTTTGATTTCAAGAAAACGAAACGATAATCACAGAAAATCAGTCAGTCTTCAGTCTTATATGCGACCTTTCCGCCGGAAGCGGCGAACTCTTCTTCCGGAGAAAGCACCAGGTGCTTACGTCCGTAAACCGCGAAGAAGATGGTCGCGAGAACGTAGATGACCACCATGGCGTAGACGGCCAGTCGATAATCCGGGTTCAGCAGCACGGCAACGAAAATGCAGAATGCAAGCAAACCTGCGATTACCGCGCCCGGCACGCCGAACGGGCAGGCGAACGGACGCTTGATATCAGGCATCTTCTTCCTGAGGATCACATAGGAAACCATCTGCAGCAGATATGCCAGCACCGCACCCCACACAGCGATGTTCAACACCACCGAACCGGCGCCATCACCGCCGTACGCGATGATGAACAGGGCTGCGAAGCCGATGATCGCGCCGACGACCAGACCCCAGTACGGCGTCTTCTTCTTACCGGTCAGCGACAGGAACGCCGGATAATAGCCCGCACGGGACAGTGAATACAGGTTGCGGCCATACGCGAACATAATGCCTTGGATGGAAGCGAGCAGACCGATCAACGCGAATGCGGACAGCACCGCGGCGAGATTGCCCGGCAGAATCGCACGATAGCCATCCAGCAACGGCTCATCGGAACCAGCGAGCGCTTCGGAACCGACCACAGCCGGGTTCAGGAACACGATGATCAGCGCGGACAATCCCAGCGTGAAAATGCACAGGCGGGACGACTTCGGAATGTTCTTTTCCGGCTCACGCACTTCCTCTGCAGCCAGAGGCAGCTGCTCAATACCAAGGAACAACCACATGGCGAACGGCATGGCGTAGAAGATGGCACCTGGGCCGAACGGCAGGAACGCGGAGTTGCCTTCGGTAGGCGTGATATTGAGCAGCGTGGAGAAATCGGCCTTACCAGTGGCGAAAGCGCCGATACCGAACAGTGCGACGATGGCGAGCGCGGCGATCGACACGACTTCGGCGAAACGGAACGACGTTTCGGCGCCCAGCCAATTGACCACTACGAAAATCGCATACAAGGCAAGCCACCAACCCAAGCCAAGCCATGATCGTCAAGCGAATATCCGGTCAGGTTCGACAGGATCGCATCAGCGTATGCCGACGAGAAGTAGACGATGGTGGCTGCGGTCATCACATACTCGATGGTTTCCGCAAGGCCGGTGAAGAAGCCGCCCCACGGACCCATGGCGGCACGCGCGAAGGAATACGCGCCACCCGTGTGCGGCATGGCCGACGCCATTTCGCTGATGGAGTTGAGCATAAGCACGTACATGAGGTACACCACGATGGCGGCCACCAGCATGCCACCCCATCCGGCTTGGGCGATGCCTCCGTTCCAGCCGGAGAAGTCGCCGGAGATCACCGCGGAAATGCCGATGGCCCATAGACCGAACGCTCCCGCGGTTCGCTTAAGCTGTCGTTTTGCGAAATAGTCCTTGTCGGTTTCAACGTAGGTCACGCCGCCTATCGATCGTCCCGAAACAGTTGACGCAGTATTGTAATCGCCTTCCTCTCTTATTGTTCGGCGAGTTATGCCATTGATTCCTCGTTTGGTTGGTTGCGGTCAGATGTTGTTAAGTTATAAAAATTGAGATTTTCGTAATTGCGTATTTTTACGTGCTTACGATTGGATTTCTTGGATTTTCTGGTTTCTGCGTAATTACGCTTGTTTCATGCAACTTGCCTAATGCAGCAGCCAGAGCGGATCCTCAAGATAGTTTTTTGCGCACATCACGCTGCCGGGAGCCTGCTGTGCAGCGAGACCGTCGGGCAGGGCATCCTCACGGTGCTGGTGGTCCAGCCGAGCATCTGCATGCGTCGGATCATGGAAAGCGCGGACATGATACGCAGTTCCTCATCCGTGAACGAACCTGCGACGCGCTGGTATCCCTTGACCCACGCCTTGGCAAGATCGGAGCATACGGTTCATGTTCGATGAAACTCAGCGATGAAGCGTAATCGTAGAGATACCAGCTGTATCCGGCATCGTCGAAATCGATGACGGTCAGTCTCCCGTCATTGCCGCGAATCACGTTCGACGGGCGCAAGTCGGCATGGATAAGCCCCCAAGTTTCGTTGGTTCTCGGCACTTTCATCACCACGTCCATGGCCTTCCACAGCGCGGTGTCGCACAGCTGCTTCTCTTCGTCGGTGAGATTGGCGTTTTCCCAACGTCCCCAACGCGGTGCCGGACCAACCATGTTCGAAAGATCCCAATTGAAGCGGGTGAAACCGTACGGTTTGCTCCACGTGCGCGACTGCTCATGGAATTTCGCAGCCCATTCACCGATCGTCTCGTAATACGGTGCAGGATTCTCAAGATCTTCCAGCACGGTTCCTTCCACATATTTCGTGGAGATCACCGTCCAGCCGACACCGTTCAGATCGGTGATTTTCGTTACGAACGTGCCACGGATGGTGGGAACCGGATTGATCAGGCTGATACCTTCGATATCATGCAACGCATTCAACCAGCTGATTTCCGACGCCACCGCCTCGGGACCTCCCACATAGCCCGGCTGCGAGACACGTACCACGCCTTGGGGCTCGCCGTCCAGCAACAGCAGGAACGTCGCGTTCTCGGATACGGTGATGAGGTTGAGTTGCGCCCGCTGGT
>ENA-OQHA01000765-OQHA01000765.1-human-gut-metagenome-genome-assembly--contig:-NODE-765-length-14814-cov-3.762443_pt1 | contig 14814 bp, 20 predicted proteins | sample MGYA00242558_ERZ504707 | MGnify/ENA primary metagenome ERZ504707 (study PRJEB26092, sample SAMD00036197) | human gut metagenome | host: Homo sapiens | study: EMG produced TPA metagenomics assembly of...
ATTTTATGACAAAGGAAATTTCTTTTACAGGAATAGAAGATGCAATTATTGCGAATGGCGCAGCGGTTGTTCGTGATGGTAAGCCAGAATTACAGAAAATCATTTCAAGTGATGTTGTAAAGAAAACACTTGAACTTATTGAAGAATTAGGTGGAGGCTATCAGATCATAGATTGGAAAAATGGCTATCAGAATCCTTATACACATGCTATGTTTGAAGAACAGTTCAAAAAGAAATTTGATGAACCTGTTGAAGAAGTGTTTAAGAAAAAGAGTATGAAGACGATGGCTGAAATAGAGAATAATCCAATTCTTAAGATTGATGCAACTTTTGATACAGGAGAAGCAGCTGAGAGATTCATGAAAGAATTAGACCCAAGCTTGACTTTTATACCAGCTGGAGGCTATACATCAACATTTGGCGCAAAGGCTGGAGAATGATGATTAAAGATGTATCTAAAGGGGCTGCTATTAAGGATTTTATGGAAGCTGTTGGTGAACCAATAGAAAATGCCTATGCATTTGGAGATTCTACAAATGATATAGAAATGTTAGAAATGGTTGGTACTGCCATTGCGATGGGCAATGGGGCTGATTTGGCAAAAGCTGTAGCTGATTATGTGACTGATACAGTCGATGAAGATGGACTATATAATGCGATGAAGTATTACAAGTTAATATGATTTATTATGGAAGAGAATGCCAGATTTATGGCAATCAAGATGCTGACGTTTATATCTTCTGTTTCTTTCATGACTGCACTTCAATTGTAAAATCATTAAAGAAAAACTATTGTCTTATAGCACCGGTTATTAAGGATTGGAACAGTGAACTCTCTCCATGGCCTGCTGATGGTTTTGGTGGAAAGGGTGAGGAACTTGAAAAGTGGATTCTTTCAACTATGAATTCCTCTCATCATTATATTATTGCGGGCTATTCACTTGGTGGTTTGTTTAGTTTGTGGATGTATGGAAGACATGAATCTTTTGTAGGATGTATAAGTGCATCTGGTTCCTTGTGGTTTCCAGGCTGGATCAACTATCTTCATACCATTAATAGAAAAGCAGTAGTATACTTGAGTCTAGGTAGAAAAGAATCAAAAACAAAGAATAAACTCATGTGTACAGTAGGACAAAATACAATAGAAACTTATCAATATCTAGTCAAGAATAACAGATGTATATATATAGAAGAGAATGGAGGTCATTTCACTGAACCAGATCAAAGAATGATCAGAGGATTTAAATGGGTTTTTGAAAATTTATCTATCTTTTTTGAATAAACTATGTTAGAATACACACGGTCGCAAAGACATTTTTAAAAAATATGCGATTAATGCCCATTAGAAAATGATTTTTTTGATTGACTTATAATCTAATTTTCATTATAATTGGTGATGCAGTTATAGAGGGTGATCAAGGTGAAATGGAATCGTAATTGGTTAGTCAAACAGAAAAATGGAAAATTGATTTCGAAGAAACGATAACATTTCCTAAAGAAATGTTCTATAACTTATCTCGAATCAATGATTTGAAGGATGTGGAAGTTACAGGATCAGGCAACTTCAATAGTAGTGAAGAACATCTATATGTAACATACCATGTTCAGGGAACAATGGTTGTTCCTTGTGCTATATCATTGGAAGATGTCGATTACCCATTTTCTATTGATACAGATGTTGTGTTTTGCGTTTTATAAGCCTGAAGATGATGAGGATGTTGTAGAAGCAAGAAAAGATGTTGCTGATCTTACTTCTGTCATATTCCAGGAAATCATGATGGCTATTCCAATGAGAGTTGTGAAGGAAGGCGCAAAGATGAAAACGAGCGGCTCAGGCTGGAAAGTCATGGATGAAAGCGAAGTAGTCGCAAAAGAAGAGGATACAATCGATCCCCGTTTAGCAAAACTCAAAGATTATTTCAAGGATCAGGAATAAGGAGGTAGAACAAGATGGCAGTACCATTTAGAAGAGTATCAAGTACAAGAAGAGACAAGAGAAGAACTCATGACAAATTATCAGCTCCTGCAGTTGTTAAATGTCCAGAATGTGGTGAATTCAAATTAGCACATAGAGTTTGTGGTCATTGTGGTTATTATAATGGCGTTAAAGTTAAGGATGTAAAATAATTCCTTTAGAGAGATGAAAATCTCTCTTTTTTTATTTTTAAGAGGTTTTCTAGCGTTTTATGCTAGAAAACTTTTTTTTGTGTTTAAAATCCATAAATTTCTTGTCTGAAAGTGCATTGTAAGTCTATAATAGTGGTAAGAATTGTATGAAAGTGGATAATTGTGGAAAGGAATGGTGAGTAAGGTATGTTCTTTGGTGAATATCAGCACAATCTAGATACTAAAGGCCGTTTGAGCATCCCTGCTAAATTCCGTGGTGAATGCGGAGACCATGTCTATATCATGAGAGGTCACGAAGGCTGTCTAGATGTTTATACAGAAGAAGGATGGCAGACTTATTATGCAGAATTGAAGAAGTTATCAAATAAGAAGAAAGAAGAACGTGCTTATTTGCGTATGGTAACTTCTCGTATGAGCTGCAGTGAATTTGATAAATTAGGTCGTATCAATATTCCCCAGGTATTACGTACACATGCTCATCTAGAAAAAGAGTGTACAATCGTTGGCGCTGGTGAACATATTGAAATATGGGATACTGCTAAATGGGATGCATTCTATGATGAATATGATGACCAGTTTGATGACTTATCAGAAAGAATATCAGAAAATGAGGAATGATAAATATGTTTGAACACTATAGTGTATTATTAGATGAAACAATCGATGCATTGAATATAAAAGAAGATGGTATTTATGTGGATTGTATCTAGGCGGAGGGGGACATAGTTCTCGTATTCTAGAAAAATTGACAACAGGACATTTATATTGTTTTGATCAGGATACCAATGCGATAGAAGCTGCAAGAGAAAGATTGTCAAAAATTTCTGACAACTTTACTATTATTCATGCAAATTTCAAAGAGATTAAGGCAAGACTCTCAATGGAGGGTGTTTATAAGGTAGATGGTATTATATTTGATTTAGGTGTATCTTCTCCACAATTTGATAATGCGGAAAGAGGATTTAGCTATAATACAGATGCAAGACTAGATATGCGTATGAATCAAGAACAGCCTTTAAGTGCTTATGAAGTAGTGAATAATTATTCTTATCAGGATTTAGTGACTATTTTATATAAGTATGCGGATGAAAAATTTGCGAAATCAATTGCAAGAATGATTGAAAAGGAAAGACAGGTTAAGCCTATTGAAACAACCTTTGAACTTGTAGAAATAGTAAAAAAGGCTATTCCAGCTCGTGCAAGACGTACAGGCGGGCATCCTGCAAAACGCACTTTCCAGGCAATTCGTATTGAAGTGAATGATGAATTAAATGTATTTGAACGTGCTTTAACAGATTCATTAGATCTACTTAATGTGGGTGGACGTGTGGCAGTCATCAGCTTCCACTCATTAGAAGATAAAATTACAAAGTATATGTTTAATGAAAAGACTGCGGTACCGGATTTACCAATGGGTATGCCGGTTATTCCGGAGGAATACCAGCCTCGTTTTAAGAAGGTTACAAGAAAGCCTATAGTCGCAGATGAAAAAGAATTATCAGAGAACAGACGTTCTCATTCAGCTAAATTAAGAGTAATAGAAAGGATACGTGATGAATAATGAAAAGAAGAAAATCAAGATTTTTAAAGTTTACAGAAATGCTGCTTGCGTTCTCTTTTGTTCTATTTTTGGTAGGTAGTATTTATTTGAATTCATATGAATCACAACTTAATGCGAAAATCAAAAAGACACAGGATGAAATATCTAATGTGCAGTCAGATATTGATGCTTTAGAAATGTCTAAACAGGAATTGGCTTCTTTCTCACGTATGAAGGATGTTGCCACTAAGAAAGGTTATGATTATCAGCCTAGTTCTGCAGCTGCTGCAGTGGTAGGAGCTGAAGAATAATGAAGAGATCTAGAAATAGAAGCGGTCAGGTTGTTATGCTTGTATTTCTCTTTATGATGGTTATACTCGCAATCAATGTCTGTTACTTATGTACAACAGGTAAGACAATGATCAGTAACGTCAATGTAAGAGACTTTGCGAAGAATCGCGGAGGAGGACAGGTCACTAAGGTTGTCCAGGCAGCACGTGGACTATTTATACAAGTGATAACGAAATAGTTGCTTCTGATGTAAAGAAATATAAATTAAGGGCTATTCTTGCAAAAAGGTTAGATGCTAAAAAGAATCCTCAATATGTTGTAGATAAAGATCAAACAGCTGAAGAGTTAGCACCTATTCTAGGTGTATCTAAAGCAACAATTTTAGATCGTTTGAATCAGAATACATATCAGGTAGAATTTGGTAATTATGGCCGTAATTTATCTTCTATCACAAAAGAGAAGATTATGGCATTGAAGTTACCTGGTCTTGAATTTGATGAAATTACATCTCGTAATTATCGTTTTGGTGATTTTGCAAGTTATGAAGTAGGCTACGCAGCTGTAGCTGCAGAAACAGATCCTTATAATATTGTAGGTCAGATGGGTATTGAAAAGACTTATAATAATTGGTTAAAGGGTACAAATGGGCAGAGAGTTTATTTAGTAGACTCTAAGCATAATACTCTTCCTAATGGGGTTATTTCTGATAAAAAGGCAGTAGGTGGAAACGATGTTTATTTAACAATCAATTCAACACTTCAGACAGAATTAGATTCATTAATGAAAGATATGCAGGAAAATACAAAGGCTTCAAAAGCCTGTGCTGTAGTTATGAATGTCAAAACAGGGGCTATTCTTGCAGTATCTAACTATCCTTCATTTGATCCTAATAAACGAGATTTAACTAATTATAACGATACATTCTTAAATGAAGCATTTGAATGTGGTTCGGTTTTCAAACCATTTGTCTATGCGAATGCATTAACAGATGGTGTATTAGATTTAGATAGCAAATATGAATCTGGTACATATGATTATTTATCTAATGGCCGTGTTATTGCGACAATTCATGACCACAATAGAACTGGATGGGGCCGTATTACTTATCGTGATGGGTTGTACCATTCTTCTAATACAGCTATTTGTCATATTCTTTCTGAACATACAAATATGTCTAGCTTAATTGAAGATTATAAGAATCTTGGATTATTCCAGACTAGTAAGGTAGATGGCTTGTTCTCTGGTAGTGGTGTAAAGGGTTATGATGGTAAAACAAAGAGCTTAGAATATTTCACAACAGGATTGGTCAAGGTTCTTCAGTTACTACACTACAGCTATTAAGAGGTTATTCAGCATTTGCGAATGATGGTCGTACAGTAGAACCTTATTTAGTAGAAAAGGTAGTTAATCCTACAAATGGTAAGACACTCTATAGTGCTAAAACTTCTTATTCTAAGAAAATTTATTCTACTGAAGCAGTGGCTCAGATGAGAACGCTTTTATATGGTGTCGTTAATATTGATGGATCAACAGGTCGTGATTATAGAGATTCATCTGTAGAAATCATTGGTAAGACTGGTACTGGTCAGATTGCAGAAAATGGTGCTTATTCTGCTTCTAAGCATACACATTCCTTTGTCGGCATGGCACCTTATCGTGATCCTGAAGTAGAAGTTATAGTCTGGTTCCAGAATGAAAGCAGCGGTACTAACTATTCTGGAGATCTAGTCAAGAGTATTACTAAATCAGCTTTAAATATCTTAAGCAAAGATACTGAAAAGGTAAATTCAACACCTTATGTATTAAATAACTATATGAATCAGAGTACATCATATGTTGAAGGTATCTTAAAGAAGCATTCGCTTACACCAATACTCATTGGTGATGGTTCTACAGTAGTAGGACAATATCCATCAAGTACAACAGAAGTTACAATGGGTTCTAAAGTACTTTTATTAACAGATGGACAGAAATATACAATGCCTTCAATGCTTGGCTGGTCTCGTAAAGAGGCTGAAGCCTTTGCATCACTCACAGGTGTTGAAATTAAAATGAATGGTTTGGGCTCTATTTATGCTCAAAGTATTACAAAGGGAACTGAATTAAAACAAGGCACTGAGATTGAGCTTTATGCGAAATAAGTGACATTGTATTTACACCCATATTATGCTACACTTGTGGGGTAAAATAGAGGGAGGAAATTTTCATGTTTCTATTAATGATCAGTTTTATGGTGGCATTAGCACTTGTATTAGTGGCCATGCCTAAGGTTATACCTTACTTACATAAATTAAAGTTTGGACAGGTAGAAAGAGAAGAGGGACTTGCTTCTCATAAGAAAAAAGGCGGAACACCTACAATGGGTGGTGTCGTATTTATCATAGCTACTGTGATTGCAGCTTATATCTGCCATTATCAGAACTTTATGAATCCATATGTTAATCTATTAACATTTGCATTAGTAGGATTTGGATTTATTGGATTTATTGATGACTACTTAATTGTTGTACAGCATAGTAATAAAGGTTTGAAGCCTAGTTATAAATATGCAATGCAGTCAGTTGTTGCGGTTGTATTCTATTTCTTAGCTAAAGCTTATTTACCTAACTTCTCAACTGAAATTATTATTCCTATTGCACATATTAGTGTTAATCTTGGTTGGTTCTATCCAGTCTTTGTTTATTTCATGTTTACTGCAGAATCTAATGCAGTGAATTTAACAGACGGATTAGATGGCCTTGCAACAGGACTTATGATTATTGCATTAACACCATTTGTTGCATTTGCGATTTTAAGTAAGAATATTGAAGCAGCATTATTTGGTGCTGCACTTATGGGAGGTCTCACTGGATTCTTAGTATTTAATGCACATCCAGCTAAGATTTTCATGGGTGATTGTGGCTCTCTTGCATTAGGTGGAATTCTTGCAGCGTTTGCAGTCATCACTAAACAGGAACTACTTGTATTGATTATTGGAATCGTACCTCTTATTGAAACATTATCTGTATGTATTCAGGTTATTTCATTTAAGACAAGAGGTAAGAGAGTATTTAAAATGGCTCCTATTCATCATCATTTTGAAATGTGTGGATGGAGCGAAAATAAAGTTGTTGTTACTTTCTGGGCAGTTGGATTTATTGCGGGTATTATTGGATTATTGTTAGGGGTGTTATAAATGTTTAAAGGCAAAAAAGTACTTGTATTAGGACTTGCAAAAAGTGGTAAGGCAGCAGTTGAATTATTAAAGTTTATGCATGCTGATATCACTATCAATGAATCAAAGAAAAAAGAAGATATTCCTGAATATGACAAATATGTGAGTGAAGGAATTGAAATGGTTTGTGGTGGACAGCCAGATGAATTATTTGAAAGAGATTTTGACTTTGTAGTTAAAAATCCAGGAATCAATTATCATGCACCATTTATCCTACGTTTAAAAGAACGTGGTATTCCTGTTTATACAGAAATTGAATTAGGTTATAAAGTGGCTAAAAAGCAGCATTATATTGCGGTAACAGGAACAAATGGAAAAACGACAACAGTGACTTTGATTTATGAAATCTTAAAGGTTGCAGGTCGCAAGGCACATATTTGCGGTAACTACGGTATTCCTTATTGTGAAGTCGTATTAAATGAACATTTATATGAAGAAGAAGGACATGATGTTGTAGTAGAAATGTCTAACTTCCAGCTTATTGATATTGAAGAATTCAAGCCAGAGGTGGCTACAGTTTTAAATTTAACACCAGATCATCTTGATTATATGGACTCTCTAGATGAATATTATGCATCTAAGATGCGTATTTATATGAATCAGGATGAGAATGATTTATTTATTAATAATAGTGATGATGAAACTTTACAGTCTTATTTAGCACAATATAAAGTTCCATCACATATTGAAACATTCTCAGTTAAAAGCTTGGCAGATGTAGAACTTAAAGACAATGTGATTTATTACAAGGGACAGAAGGTTATTAGTCGTGATGAAATCAAGATTGTAGGTTTACATAATGTTGCGAATATGATGGTTGCGATTGCAGCGTGCAGAGCAGTAGGTGTAAGTCTTGAATCTATTCATAACACTTTAGCTACATTCAAGGGTGTAGAACATCGTATTGAGTTTGTAAGAGAACTTGATGGCGTACGTTATTACAATGACTCTAAGGGAACTAACACAGATGCAGCAGTAATTGCGATTAAAGCATTTGAAAAACCAGTTATTTTATTAATGGGTGGTCATGAAAAGAATCTTGATTTAAAGGACGTAAGAGAACAAAACCCTCTTATTAAGACACTCATCTGTTTTGGTGATACAAAAGAACGTTTCTCTAAAGATATGCAACATCCTCATACAATCGTAGTAGATCATATGAAAGATGCTATTTTAAAAGCAAAAGAGATTGCTGAAGAAGGCGATGTTGTATTGCTTTCTCCTTCAACAAGTTCATTCGATGAATTCCATAGTTATGTTGAAAGAGGAAATGTCTTCAAAGACATCGTGAACAGGTTATAGGAGTGAGTTAAATGAAAATTATAGTAAGTGCTGGTGGAACAGGAGGACATATCTATCCTGCTCTTGCCTTAGTTGATTATATTAAGAAATGTGATCCTGATACTGAATTCTTATTTGTAGGTACAACAGATAGACTAGAATCTCAGATTGTACCTCAGATGGGTTTAGCATATCGTGGTTTACATGTAAAAGGTCTTGTAGGCAATCCTTTACAGAAAGCTAAAAATGCTTTGATTTTCTTAAAATCTTTAAAGTCTTCAAAGAAGATTTTAAAGGAATTTAATCCAGATATCGTTATTGGGTTTGGTGGTTATCCTAGTGCATCTATTGTCTTAGCAGCAAGTCAGAAAGGCTATAGAACTATGATCCATGAACAGAATTCCATCATTGGTTTAACAAACAAAATCTTAATTAAACGTGTAGATGAAATTATCTGCTGTTATGAAAAAGCTTTAAAAGCATTTCCGCAGGATAAGACAAAGTTACTAGGTAACCCTCGTGCTTCTGTTGTATCTGAAGGAGTACTCAAGGATGTTCATGATCTTTACAATATTGCGCCTGATAGAAAAGTTATGGTCATCGTTATGGGATCACTTGGTTCAGCAACAGTCAATGCTGTAATGAAGGATGCATTACATAAGATGGATCATAAGGATTATGATGTGCTTTATGTAACAGGTAAGACTTATTATGAAAAGATGAAGGAAGAACTTAAGGACTTAAGTGATTCTATTCATGTATTACCATATATTGATGATATGCCTAGTGTTTTACATAGCTGCGATTTAGCAGTGAGCCGTGCAGGTGCTACAACTCTTGCTGAAATGACAGCATTAGGTACAGCTTCTATTATTATTCCTAGTCCTTATGTAGTGGCTAACCATCAGGAATACAATGCTCGTGAACTTGTAGCCAAAGGGGCTGCTCATTTGATTCTTGAAAAAGATTTAAATGCAGATGCATTTGTAGAAGTTGTTGATCAATATATGAACAATGAAGAAATGCGTAAAGAATTATCTAAAAAAGCACATGCATTAGGTAAGCCTCATGCATGTGAGGATATTTATAAAGAAATTTTAAAATTAACTGGAGGACGCTAATATGGATGTGAAGCAGGTATATAACGATCTTGTGTCTATGAATATAGGCAAAGTCATTGAGAATGAACCTATGTACAAGCATACAACCTATAAAGTGGGTGGACCTGCCAAGATATTCGTCAAAGCAAACGATATCGATTCACTTATTCAGACTTTAAATTATTGTCGTGATCATGATATTAAGCACATGGTTATCGGTAATGGCAGTGATCTCCTATTTAGTGATAAAGAATATGATGGTATCATTATCTCAATGAAATCATTTGATGATGTGAAGATGAATGGTAGCACTATTGTGGCACAGGCGGGTGTCTCTATGATTGCCTTAGCTTATTCGAGTGCCAAAGCAGGATTATCAGGATTTGAATTTATGGGTGGTATTCCTGGTGATATGGGTGGTGGTATTTATATGAATGCTGGTGCCTATAAGTATTGTATGGCAGATGTATTTGTAAGTGCACGTGTGCTTGATGATGATTTAAATATCATTACATTAAGTAAAGAAGATATGGAATTCTCTTATCGTCATTCAGTGTTACAAAAGCATCCAAACTGGATCATTCTTGATGCAACATTTGAAATGACAGCTAAAGATCCAGGAGAAATCCGTAAGGTATTAGATAAGCGTAAAGAACGTCGTATGAGTACACAGCCATGGAATTTTGCATGTGCAGGTAGTGTTTTTAGAAACCCTGAAGAAAAACCTGCCTGGCGTTATATTGATGAAGCAGGGCTGCGCGGTTATGAAATTGGTGGTGCACAGGTATCACCTAAACATTCAAATTTTATCGTAAACAATGGATATGCAAGTGCAAAGGATATACTTGATCTCATTAAACTTGTAGAAAAGACTGTTTATGAAAAGTTTGGAGTCAAGCTTCATAAAGAAGTTATTTTAGTGAATTGGGATTAAATATGGATAAGAAGCCAGATTTTGTATTTAATGAATATGATCGCAGCCCATCACGTGAGTTAATTGAGAAAAATAGACGAAGAAGAAAACTAAGAAGGCGCCGTTTGACACTTCTTGGTATTATTCTTTTAATAGTTTTAGGATATATGATATCTCCATTATCAAAGGTTATGTCTATAAAGGTCACAGGTAATTCACAGCTTACAAAAGATTTAGTTATAAAAGAATCAGGTATTACAGATCATACCTATCATTTCTTGTTGAATAATGACACGATTAAAGATAACCTGAAGAAGACAGGTCTTGTCACAAAGGCTTATGTTACTCATAACATCCTTGGTGGTGTTTCTATTGAAATTCAAGAAGCAGCCTTGGTGGCATATATGGAACTAAACAATAAAACCTATGTCGTCACTGAAGAAGGTAAACTTATTCAGGTTGTTGAAGGTATGAATTATACAGGACTCAAACAGATTCCTAAGATTGCAGGGTTTACTGATATCAAGGCAGTAGAAGAACTTGCAAGTCAGTATACTACTATTCCTGTTACGATTAGAAATGCTGTAAGTGATATCGTTTATTCTCCAGAAAAAGGATATGATGATCGTGTGGCTTTAATACTTGATGATGGAAAGAAATTGATTGTAGATATCCAGGGTATGAAGGATACATTGTCTCCATCTCGTTTTGATTACTCTGCTTATATGCAAAGTAAAAGTGATGTATGTGTATTCTCATTTGAGGGAAGAAATTTATACATGACTAAATGCGAGTAAACCTTACGAGTCATATATATGTAACTCGTGATAAGTAGTCTATAAATCGTTTTCATTATTTTGTAATTACGATAAAATAAGATTATATGTAAGGAGAGTGTCTATGAAAAGAATATATGCTGTTTTAGACATCGGTTCTACGACACTAAAACTACTTGTCGCAGAGTTGATGAGCACTAATATTAATATACTCTTCACGAAGAAATTAGCGAGTCACGCCATTGAGGGTGGCTTGATCAAAAATGAAGAAGTACTGGTTGATGAAATTAGATCAATTATTAAGGAAGCAGATGCTGAATTGAATACAACAATTACATCTGTTGCACTTGTTCTTCCTAGCAATTATGCAAGAACATATCAAACTAAAGGCATTACAAAAGTGAATTCACCTCAGGATAAAATTGTGGTCAGTGATATTGTACGTGTTTTAAAGGTTGCACAACGTTTTGAAAAGAGCAAGAAAGAAGAAATTGTATCAACTATTCCTGTTAAGTATCTTTTAGATACTAAAGAAGTGGATCATATGCCTCTTGGTATGCGTTCTGCCTCTTTAAAGGTAGAAGCACTTGTGATTACTACAAACAAGAAGGTATTGTATTCTTACCTGACAGCTGTAGAAAAAGCAGGATTAGATGTTATTGATATTACGATTGATGCATATGCTTCTGCAAAAGAAGCGTTTGATGCTGTATATCTTCAAGAAGGTGCAGTGATGATCAATATCGGACATGATCATTCCACTATTTCTTTCTTTGAAGAGGGCTATTTGAAATATTTGAAGACTGTACCAATAGGTGGTTATACCTTAACTTGTGCTATTGCAGATGCATGGCAGATTTCTATGGAACAGGCTGAAATATATAAAGTGAAATACGGCACATGTGAAAATGGTCTTGGTGAAGAAGATATTATCCATACTACTATCGTAGATGGGGTAGAAAAAAATTATACACAGAGGGATTTGTCTGAAGTATTACAGACAGCTGTGTGGGAAATGATGGCACAAATTAAACACTGTTTAGATGCTATCAATGATGGACGTACTTATGAAACTGTTGTTGTCGGCGGTGGAGGAGAATTACCTTGCCTCAATTTAATTGCGACAGATGTATTAGGTACACCTGTAAGATGTTATCGACCTGAAACAGTAGGTGCAAGAGATATGTCTCTGGTACCGTGTTTAGGTATGTTATATTGCTTAGATGATCGAAAGGAATTGATAGGTGAAGATGTTGTATCACTTGTTCTTCCTGATTTATCAAGCACGATGAGTTTAAAGGTGAGAGGTCTAACGATGGCTAAGACTGAAACAACTCATCATAAAGGCAAGTTTAGAAAGTTTTTTGATTCGATATTAAGTGATGATTAAAGTGAGGGCAGGACAATGGATGAAAATTTAGATTTTGTGAAGGTTGCAAAAATAAAAGTTATTGGTGTAGGTGGCGGAGGAAACAACGCCGTTAATAGAATGGTGACTGATGGAGTCAAAGGTGTTGATTTCTATGTAGCAAACACTGATGCACAGGTATTAAAAGGTATTACAGGTGTGAACAAGATCTTCTTAGGAAGGGATATTACACAGGGATTAGGTGCTGGAGGAAATCCAGAAATCGGACGTAAAGCAGCTCAGGAATCTGAAAATGAAATTAGAGAAGCTTTAGCTGATGCAAATATGGTCTTTGTTGCTGCCGGAATGGGTGGTGGAACAGGTACTGGTGGTGCACCAGTTGTTGCAAAGATTGCAAGAGATTTAGGCGCATTAACAGTAGGTGTTGTCACTTCTCCTTTCACATTTGAAGGGCCTAGAAGAAAAAGACAGGCTTTTGCAGGTTTAGAAGAATTACGTAAGAACGTAGACTCTATTATCGTTGTATCTAACGATCGTCTTCTTGAAGTAATTGGTAATCGTCCAATGAATGAAGCATTCAGAGAAGCAGATAATATTTTACGTCAGTCAGTTCAGACTATTACTGATTTAATTGCGATTCCAGCAATGATCAACCTTGATTTTGCGGATGTTAGCTCAGTCATGAAGGATCGTGGCGATGCACTTATTGGTATTGGTATGGCTGAAGGTGAAAATAAAGCACAGGAAGCTGCAAAACGTGCTGTATCATCTCCATTATTAGATGTATCTATCAACGGTGCAAAGGATGCAATCGTCAACATTACTGGTGGACCAAGCATGTCATTATTTGAAGCAAGCGAAGCATTTGCGACTATTACTGAAGCAATTGGCAATGATGTCAATGCAATCATGGGTGTAGCTTCTAATGATCAGTTAGATGATCAGATCATCGTTACTATCATTGCGACTGGTTTTGAAGAAGATCAGCCTGAAGAAGAAGTTGTAGTAACTCCAAAACAGACATATGCAGTACATGGTAATAAGACAACTACAGTTGTTGAAGATGATGATGAAGATCCATTACCAGGCTTTATTAGAAATAGAAAAATTTAAGCTAACATTATGTTAGCTTTTTTTACAAGGGGGAATTCTTATGTATAAATTTGGCTTTGTAGGCATGGGTAATATGGCGAGTGCGATTGCGCAAGGTTTTGTAGAATCTGGATTTATTCCAGGTAAAGAAATATGTGCTTATGATTTAAATAAAGCTCAACTAGATAAAATGAGCTCTTTTGGGATTGTAGCTCTAAATGATGCACATGAGGTCGTAAAGGAAAGCGATTTTGTCTTTTTATGTGTTAAACCACAGGTGATTGAATCAGTAGTAGCTGATATCAAAGGAGATTTAAAAGGCAAAGCAGTTGTTTCTATTGTACTTGGCTATGACTTCGATAAATACAATACACTATTAGATGCATCTACAAGACATCTAACAGTTATGCCAAATACTCCAATGGCAGTAAGAGAAGGCATGTGTTTATTAGAACAGACTCATTCTTTGACTGATGAAGAATTTAGTGCTATTAAAGATGCTTTCTCATCAGTAGGAGAAATAGAAGTCGTACCAAACCACTTAATGGGTGTAGGTGGCGCATTATCAGGGTGTGCACCTGCTTATATCTATATGGTGATTGAAGCGTTAGCTGATGGAGCTGTTATGCAGGGCATGCCAAGAAAAATGGCTTATAAGCTTGCAAGTCAGACAGTACTTGGATCAGGAAAGATGCAATTAAAAACAGATCTTCATCCAGGTATCTTAAAGGATAATGTTACTTCACCAGGTGGTTCTACTATTAGAGGCGTAAAAGCTTTAGAAGATGCTGGTATGCGCAGTGCATTTATTAACGCAATTGAAAAATCAATGAACAAATAAAACATAGCCTATAGGCGGTAAAATAGCGCTTATAGGCTGCTTTTTAGATTTTTTTCACAAAAAATGAATAAAAATCAAAAAAAGTCTTTACAAAGGAAATGAATGATGGTAGTATAAGTGAGCACTCCGGTGAGAAGCGCAGATAGAACATTGAAAACTGAACAGATACACGTCAGATTTATTTGAAAACATTTAATTGATGAGCTGAACATCAGCTCTTCACATATTTCGTGGAGAGTTTGATCCTGGCTCAGGATGAACGCTGGCGGCG
>ENA-OQHA01000766-OQHA01000766.1-human-gut-metagenome-genome-assembly--contig:-NODE-766-length-14806-cov-6.806049_pt1 | contig 14806 bp, 18 predicted proteins | sample MGYA00242558_ERZ504707 | MGnify/ENA primary metagenome ERZ504707 (study PRJEB26092, sample SAMD00036197) | human gut metagenome | host: Homo sapiens | study: EMG produced TPA metagenomics assembly of...
TTTCTGCAATCAAATTGACAATGCACTTCGGCGTATAGAACTCGCCCTTGCCTTTGCCTTCCGCAAGTGCAAACTTGCTCAGGAAGTATTCGTAAACCCGCCCGATAATGTCATTCTCTTTATCGCCCGTGTTGATCTTATCAATCTCGTCCAGCAGTGATGCCAGCTTTGCTGTGTCGATGTGAAGACGTGAGTAGTAGTTGTCCGGCAGTGCGCCTTTCAGTGCGGGATTCGCTTTCTCAATCGTATAGAGGGCGGTGTCAATTTTTAACGCAATGTCATCCTGTTTCGCATTCTCCATGATAAAAGACCAACGGCTGATCTCAGGCAGGAAGAACACGTTGTCCTTCGTATAGAAGGCAACATTGTCAACAAACTTCTCACCGTATTTTTCAGAAATAGCTTTCCTTTGTGCCTCAAACTTATCACTGGCAAACTTCAAGAAGAAAAGACTGAGAACGACGTGTTTGTATTCTGCTGGCTCAACAGAACCACGGAGTTTATCTGCGGACTTCCACAGAGCTTCCTCCATAGAAATTTCTTTCTTAGGTTTAGATGCAGCTCGCGCCATATTGATTTCTCCAATTCATTTTAATATATCTCGCATTCATATACACTACTTTGTAAATATCAGTTTTCGAGGTTTTTGCATAATAATCCAGTTAATATTATAGACTTATCAGCGAACAAAGTCAATTTAGAACCACTCTTCTGCAAGCAGGGCTTTCGTGACACGAAAGCGATTTTCTGCTTGTTGGGGAATCTCCCCAATCCCCATAGAACGCTGCCTGCGGCATCGGGCTGCGCATCCGTTCCGGATGCTTTAACGGCAGTTCCTGCCAAAGAAAAAAGCCCGGTGCAGAATGAGCATTACGCCCACACTGCACCGGACATTCCATCATCGACTGCTTTGTCTATTTTCTTCTTCCTGCCGAACTTCCTGCTCATGCAACTGCTCTTTTTTCTGCTCATCCTCTTTCAGGATTTCTTGCACAATCTTCTGAGCCACAAGCCAATCCTGCATTTCCGATTTGGTCTTGCGGTACTCTGCATAGGAGCTTTTCTTTCGTTCCAGAAGCATCGCATACTCTGCGTTCAGCTCGCTGATGCGCGGGAGCTTTTTGTCAGAACCGTTCTCTTTCTTATAGGCATCAAACGCCTTTTTCGCTGCGCTGCGTAAGGCCAGCGTATCCCGATGGGCTTCATAGAACTCTCGATTGTAGCCGGATGCCTTATACGCAGCGAAAATATCTTTTGTTTTGGCATAATTGATTAGATGCTTCCGCAACACTGACACTTCCGACATCCGTGCCTCATCTGCCTTTACAGATTCCAGCAACGCATCACATTTTTCAGAAATTCCATCTGCCTTTTCTTTCAGTTCTGCATAACTCTTGATTCCATGCTCCTCCATGAACATCATAGCTTTTGCCATTTGCTTCAGATTAAAGACTTTCGCCCAGCGCGCATACCCTGCGCCTTTGCCCGCCTGCATTTTGGCACGGATATCAATAAGGAACGACAACTCCGCCTTCTGATGTACCTGCGCCGACCGTGCGCTTGTGCGGTTTTTCTCTGCAAATTTACTTTTATGAACCGCGTTCCCGGCAATCACTTCGCAGAGTTCTTCAACCGAATATCCTTTGCCAAGAGAGCGGAAACGAGCAAATCTGGCGTGGCCTTTCCCCCGCAGCAGGCTGTTTTCCATCTTTATACTCGTACCCTGCTTCCTGCAAAATTTCAATCAGTTCCCGGAAGTCTTTTGGTTTTCTTGCCAATGCTGCATCAATGGCCTCGCAGATTTCATCCCGCTGCGATTTTTTCTCCGGGTATTCCGTTCTCTTCTTCCGCTCTGCATAGGGCTTCCGGATAATGACCGATAACCGGTGTTCCAGGCAGACGATATCACTGAGCCTTGCCAGTGCAAGACCGGATAAGCGAAAATCTCGGAATTTTCTGGTGCAGTCCAATGTAGTCGAATTAAAAATAATATGGTTATGAATGTGCGCACGATCAACATGGGTAGCCACGATAAATGCATGTTTTCCCTTTGTGAATCGCATGGCCGTCTCATATCCAACCTTGTTTGCCTCCTCTGGTGTGATTTCTCCTGGCTTAAAGGATTGCCGAATCTGATATGCAATCACATCATGCGCCTGGGTTCTTCCCGTGATATGCTCATACTGCCGTTTGGAAAGTAGGAATTCTTCATCACAGGTCTTTGCGTCACAGGCATACGCGCTGATATATTTTCCATCTTCCGTCTTTGCTGCATTCTCAGTATAATCAGTACGGTCAGCCAGACACTGCGCCACCGTCTTTCCTTTATTAATATGCAGCGCAATTAGTCTTGTAGCCGCCATTTTCATATTTCTCCATCTAAAAAGAGCTACCCGAAGGCAGCTCTTACCAATCTACTATTCTCATTTTAACATCCGTTCCCGGTCATAAGCCCCCTGCAAATAAACGGCCTGCTTGATGATTTCTTCCATATCGAAATAGACGCACATAATGCTTTCGTACAGCTTCCACACATTAGATTCGCTGCCTCCCACCATTTCCATCAGCTGGTCTTCCATCTTCGATTGCTCAGACTGTTTTTCCTGATAAGCTGTCTCTTCCACAAAATGATTCTCTCCATCTGTTTCCTCGTACCGTAAATCATAATAATCTTTCATAAACTGAATATCCATCTAATCCCTCCTGAACTCAAATTGTCAAAACATCCTCTACACACTCGCACAGCCGTTCCATCAGTTCCATGATGCCGCCCGCACCAACCGCAGCTGCGAACAGCCCCATCTCAATCAGGGTCAGCAGGAACACATCCGTCCAGCTCGCCCGAACCACCGAATAGATACCGCAGCCAAGAACAAACAGCATAACCGGCGAAAGCACCCACAGGGATAGCTGCATCAGCAGATTCCAGATAAAGCATAGAAATCGCAGCAGAAACGCAACCGGCAGCAAGAGGATTTTCAGCACCAGCTTCAACAAAAAACATACGATCTTCATGGATTTCACCCCTTCGTTTTTCTTTTCATCTTCATTTTACTGTACCCGCTTGCCAAACACCACGATGTCAATAGGGAGACCCGCAAAAATATGTAACGGCACAGACAGTTTCATCTGTGCCATGTGCTGTAAAAATCCCGCACGTTTGCGCTGTCAGCGAATACCGGAAAGCCTCTTCAGGATCAGCTTCTGCATCTCCCAGAGTTCATCCAGCCGCTTCTGCAAATCCCGGATATCCTCCGCATAGATGCTTCCGGATTCATTGGCTCGTTTTGCGTACTGGTTCAGGTTGTTGCTGCATCGGCGAAGAAGAGTGGATACCTGCGCCACATCCGACAAATCAAGATTCACGCAGTACCCGTCCATCGCCATTTTTCTCATATAGCACCGGTGTTCCGAATACCCAATTCCTTCTGCTTTTCACGAATCCTTGCCAGCTCTTCCGGATTTACCCGGACGTTGATCCAGTGTTCCCGAACACTCATAGTGCCACCTCCTCATCATCTCGATGTGCCATCGGCGGAATGCGACCGGCACGGTCACGTAGCTCTGCCAGGACAGACGGTTTTTCCGTTGTTCTCTCACGGTCAGGATCATCATTTCCACGGTCATCCATATTCAGCAGTGCGTCCAGTTCTGCCAGTCTTGCACTCTTTTCTGCCAGTTCTGCCTCCTGGGGAAATGGCTTTCCAAGCTCGGCCTGCGCCGCTTCCTGCTGGCTCCTAAGATTGTCCAACTGCTGTTCCGTCTTTTCCAGCCTTGCTGGAATCCCGGCAAGAGCATTGTCCAGACGCTGGATATTGCCAGCAGCACTGGTGCCGATGGGCACTCGGTGGTCATCTCGCCTTTCAGCAGCACCTGATACTCTTTCTGGAAGCTGTCAAATGACAACTCCATCTTGAAACCGCGATAGCTGCCAAGCGGCACTGGCTCCAAACTCTGATTGGTTTTACAGATTGCGAGGATTGCTTCACCGGCCTCTGCTTTTTCAGTAAAGCGTGTGTCATTTACTTCCATGCCGCAGAACCCTTCTTCCGGCAGCGGATGTGCCGCCACCGTCCGAATATCCGACTGAAAGCCCTTGATGAACCCCTGCGTTTTTTCAATCTCCGCAGGGAAATATTTCATCAGCTTATCCTCCAATCGGTACTGCTGGCTCTGATGGTCTGCCTTCAATACTTTCAGCCTTGCAACATCCACATCCAAATCCATTTTCTCCTTAATCTGCGGGTCTCCTGCACAAAGTGCTTTGATCTCCGCATAGGAAAGAGCCTGCTCATCTACATCATCACAGGAACGTACCGGAGATTTGCTGGTCATGATCTGGCTGATAAACTTCTGCTTATTCTCCAGTGTCTGATAGAGATAAGCGTCAAAGGTTCCTTCCGTCACATACTGATAAACCTGCACCTCTTTGTTTCGGTTTCCCTGACGGATGATACGACCATTTCGCTGGGTCATGTCCGCAGGCCGCCAGCCCACATCCAGATGATGCACGGCCACCAGCCTGTCCTGCACGTTCGTGCCTGCGCCCATCTTCTGTGTCGAACCTAACAACACCCGAACCTGTCCGGTACGGACTTTGGCAAACAAATCTTTCTTTTTTGCCTCGGTATCAGCATCATGGATAAATGCGATTTCTTCCTCCGGCACACCGGACTGGATAAGTTTAGCGCGGATATCCTCATAGACATTGAAGGTTCCATCGTTCTTCGGTGTGCTGAGGTCGCAGAACAGCAGCTGGGTCAGCTTATCCGACTGTCCTTCCTCATAAATCCGAAGCACATTCCGCACACAGGCGTTGAGCTTGCTGTTGGGGTCATCCGGCAGAAGCGGATTCATCAGCCGCTGATCCAGTCCCAGCTTTCTGCCGTCCGATGTGATTTTCAGCATGTTATCGACCGACGGGTCTACCACGCCGGAATGTACAGCCGCCGCCCGTTCCGAAAGCTCCGCCACCATCGCCTGCTGATGCTCCGAAGGCTGCACTACCACGGTTTCAAACTTCGCCTCCGGTACCGGCAGATGCAGCTGATCGGAAGTCTTGATATCCGCCACTTCCTTGAACATGTTCATCAGCTCCGGCAGGTTGAAGAATTTTGCAAATCTTGTTCTTGCCCGGTATCCGGTTCCTTCTGGTGCCAGCTCAATGGCCGTGGTGGTCTCACCAAAGGTAGAAGCCCAGCTGTCGAAATGGGTCAGCCCTTTCTGCTGCAACGTGCCGTACTGGAGATACCGCATCATGGTGTAAAGCTCCGTCATGCTGTTGCTGACCGGGGTGCCGGTCGCAAAAATGATGCCGCGCCCGCCTGTCAGCTCGTCCATATATTGGCACTTCATAAACATATCCGAAGATTTCTGCGCTTCCGATGTGGACAAGCCCGCAACATTGCGCATTTTTGTGTAGAGGAACAGGTTCTTGAACGCGTGTGCCTCGTCTACGAACAGCCGGTCTACGCCCAGCTGCTCAAAGGTAATCACATCGTCTTTTCGGTCGGTTGCCCGGAGTTTCTCCAATCTCGCCTCCAATCCTTTCCGGGTCTTTTCCATCTGTTTGATGGAGAAACGCTCGCCATTCTGGGATTTCATCTCAGCAATAGCATTTTCGATTTCATCAATCTGGCAGTCAAAATCCGCTCCTGCCGTTCTGCGGACACCGGGATTTTCTCAAACTGAGAATGCCCGATGATAACTGCATCGTAATCGCCAGTGGCAATTCGTGCGCAGAACTTTTTTCTGCGGGCAGTCTCAAAGTCCTTTTTGCTTGCCACCAGCAGTTTTGCACTCGGATACAGGCGTAGGAACTCGTTTGCCCACTGAAGGGTCAAATGATTCGGAACGACAAACATGGATTTCTGGCACAGTCCCAGCCGCTTTGCCTCCATAGCAGAAGCTGCCATCTCGAAGGTCTTACCGGCACCTACCTCGTGGGCCAGCAGCGTATTGCCGCCGTACAGCACATGAGCAATGGCATTCTGCTGATGTTCACGCAGCCGGATCTCCGGATTCATACCGCCAAAGCGGATATGAGAACCATCGTACTCACGAGGACGGGTACTGTTGAACAGCTCGTTATACTTTTCCACCAGTTCCGCACGGCGATAAGGGTCTTTCCACACCCAATTCTGGAACGCATCCTTAATGGCCTGCTGTTTCTGCTGGGCGAGGGTGGTCTCCTTTTTATTCAGAACTCGCTTTTGCTTACCGTCTGCATCCTCCACGGTATCGTAGATACGAATATCCCGCAGATTTAGCGTATCCTCTAAAATCCGGTAGGCATTGGCACGGCTGGTGCCGTAGGTCATATAGGCATGGACATCGTTCCGGCTCGGTGTACTCTTGCCGGTAATCTGCCATTCTGCCGTCATGGGAGAGAATTTCACTTCAATATTTCGGCGCAGATAGAACGGCGGTTCAAAGGTTTCTTCCATAAACTGCTGGATATAATCCCGATTGACCCATGTGGCACCAAGACGCACATCAATCTCCGAAGCATCCAGGTCTTTTGGCTGTGCCTTCTTCAAATATTCCGCGTTCACCGCAAAGGCAGGGTCAGAGGCCGCAGCCAACTCTGCCACACGGAGCTTTTCCCGGACATTGCCGGACAGATATTCATCAGCTGTTACCCAGCCGGTTTCCTCGCTGCCCTGCGTCATCGGGTCTTTGAAAATGACACCATGCAGTTCCTGCTGGATTTTTTCATATTCCCCTGGTGTACCTAAAAGCTCCGACATATAGGGCAAATCCACTCTGCCGCGCTCTCCAATGGAGATTGCCAGAGCTTCAGCCGGAGTATCCACGCTGGTAACAGCCCGTTCCGGTCGAATCGTCCGTTTGGTGAACATATCCGCCTTGGATTCCAGCCTGCCGTTTTCATCCACATTTTCCAGAGAGCAGAGCAGATAATAAGACGAATCTTCCGAAAAAGCCTGTGCATTTGCACGGGAATTGATAAGCCCATACTGATCGGCGAATCGGTCATAGGCTACATTCAGTTCCCGCTGTTTCTGGGCAATCGCTTCCTCCTGGTAATCGTTCACTGATAGTCGATCAGTTCCTGCACAATGGTGCGAAGCTCCACCATGCCTTTGATCCTGCCGGTGGCTGTCGCAGAAAGGTCAGCCTTCCGCATGATGCTGTTCTCACGGAAGTAGACATCCCCATCCACTACGGCATAGGAGAAGTTCTTGACATTGGGGTCTGCCGGAATAGTTTCGCCCTGCAAGGACAACTCCTCCTCCGGTGCCAGCTCCTGTGCTTCATAATGACCGCCGATGTGCTGCACCGCCTCATGCAGCTGGTCTCCCAGATCCGCACCTGGAATCGGAATGACCGTACATTCTTCCTTGCCGTACTGGGTACTTTCCGTTGTAATCTCACCCAGCACCATTTCCGGGTGGTCAACAAAGTAGCCGTTGAGGGTAATACCTCCGATGTCAGCCCCAGATGCACCCAATCCGGTTCGATATCAATGGGATGGTCTCTCTTTTGCAGGAAAATGATATCCGACACCACATCCGTACCGGCATTGGCACGGAATGCGTTGTTGGGAAGTCGGATAGCTCCCAGCAATTCTGCCCGCTGCGCCAGATACTTTCGTGCGTCCGGATTTTTGGAATCCATCGTATAGCGGCTGGTAACAAAGGCCACGATACCACCGGGCCGAACCTGATCCAGTGCCTTGGCAAAGAAATAGTTGTGGATAGAAAATCCGAGTTTATCATATGGCTTATCGCTGACACGGTAGTTGCCAAAAGGCACATTGCCCACGGCCAGATCATAAAAATCACGCCGGTCGGTGGTCTCAAAGCCTGCCACCTTGATTTCTGCCTGCGGATACAGCTTTTGCGCAATACGCCCGGTGATGGAATCCAGTTCCACACCATAGAGCCTGCTCCCCAGCATGGAATCCGGCAGCATACCGAAGAAGTTGCCGACACCCATCGACGGTTCCAGAATATTGCCTTTCTCAAATCCCATACTGTCCAATGCCTCATAGATTGCACGGATCACGGTAGCTGGTGTAATGCGCATTCAGAGTCGAAGCCCTGGCTGCGGCATATTCTTCTTCCGTAAGAGCTGCTTTCAGCTCCTTATATTCGCCTGTCCAGGCAGTTTTCTCTGCGTCAAAGGCATCTGCCAGCCCACCCCAGCCGACATAATTGGCCAGCGTTTCCTGTTCTTCCGGTGTCGCATCCCTATGCTGATTTTCTAAGGCTTTCAGCGTGTAGATGGCATCCATGTTGGCACGGAATTTCTGCTTAGGACTGCCTTCGCGAGGTGAAAGCTGTTGATGCGGTAGTTCTCCGCATGTTTTGCTTCATGCCCTGCCCGGAACGCTTCTTCTTTTCCAGAATTCAGATCAACCACCAGATTGTGCAGGTGAACATTTTCCTCATGCCCCAAAATTCTTGCCAGATTTTCCTTGCTTTCCGAGCGGAAGATCGGATACACGGAATCCGGGTCCCGAAGTTCCACATCGAAAAGCCCGACTTTTTCAATCGTAAATGCCTTTCCGTCCAGATACAGCGTATCTCCAACGCGATAATCCGGCTGCACCGGAGCTGCGGGTTCTGGCTGCACAGTTGCAGGCTCTTTTTCAGCCTCCATGTTCCTGCCGCGAATCTCCTGCAACGCCTCTGATGCACTCACATAATCGGCAAATGTCTGCACTTTTCCGTCCGAATATCCGTAATACTCTTCTTTGACATAATCCCAGATGGCAAACGCATCTTTAGAATCCGGAAAGTTCTCGCCGGTCATTGTGACCACAAACCGTTCATCCGGTGCATAGCCAGACCCTCTGGAAAGTTCGCTGGCGTGTTCCTGCATTTCCAGTACCAGAGGATCTGTCTCTGCGTGAGCCGATTCCTGTACTTCTTCGGATTCCACATCTGGGAATGGAATGTCCTGCTGCAAATTCTGCTTGCTCTGTTCAACATAGAGCCAGTCTTTTGCTTCCCGTTCCTGAACTTTTTCAATCAACTGCTGGCGGTAGGTCTCTGCCTCCCATTCGCTGGTAAACTCTTCGCTGACACCATCCGGCTCCACATGAATGCCGTCCTGAATATCATCCCAGACCGCATAACCATCGTCTGTCTCCATCACGGTAAACCGCTGTGGTGCCGCCAGTTCACTCCGGGCATATACATCCGCAGCCGTATTCAGCATGTTGTCCACATGCTCATTTCCGGTATCGTAGCGTTCCGGTGGCGTTGGCGGAAACACATGGGCGGCAGTCGGCATAGGAAGCGGCGCGCCGTATTCCTGCTCCAGCTTCCGATACTCTTCCATTTCCAGCGCGGTCAGGTACTGATCATTTTCCACAAGCCGGTCTAACCGCTTATCCACCGCCGACCATGTGAGTCGCACTTCCCGGTCATGGTCATAATTGCGAAGCAGAATACCTCTTCCGTTATAATCGGCAAAACCGCGACTGCCATCCATAAAGGTATAGCTGTGGCCACCGAGACCGTATTCCGCTTTCAAGAATGCAGCTCGTTCTTTTGCGTCCCCTTGCTGCTGATACAGCGCATAAATACGGATCTTTCCGCCTTCAAAATTGGAGCCTGTCCGCAGCATCCGGTCGATTTCATCCTCAGAAATAACAAAAGCGGAGGGCTTTTCGCTCTCCGCTTCTTTGGCTGCATTTTCTGCCGCCGCATCAATTTTCTGAATCTGCTCTGCTTCGGACTGAAACAGACTCATGAAGTTTAACTGTTGATAAGTTCCGTCAGAATGACTTCCTCTGCCTGCGCTTTCAGCATGTTCATGTGCTGCACCCAGGCCATCTGGTTCAATTTCTTGTCCGGTGCCGGATTCGCTTTCAGAAGATCCGCCATCATCTGCTCCATCCGTGCGGTCGCGGTCTCCTGAATCTCCACAGGTGCGGGTACAGCTTCTCGGTCAGGATCAGGTGATTGTACAGCAGCGTGTTGTTCTCCTGCAGAAACGCTCTGCGCATCCTCCCGTACTTGCCCAGGGCTTCTGTTCCTGCACCGACAACTGGATGTCCGGAATCAGGTAATCGCCGTTCTTCGTGTAATTCAGCTCCATCATAGTTTTGGCTCCTTTCTGCCTGCTTATCTCTTTCATAGGTTCGGATCGTGCGTTCAATTTCCCGGAAGATCTGGCTGGACATTTCGCTGACCGCAGTTCCCAGCACATTGGCGGCAGCCTGCGTATTAAAATCAAAGATGTCCAGAAAATCCTCGTGCTCAAAATAGTCATCTGCATTGCCCACCGTCCGGGTAAAGACGGAATATGCGATGCTGACAGCGGCAGCTCTCTTAAAGGAAGCTCCGATGTTGAGTTCATCATATCCTTCCAGATAGGAATCTGCAACGATGTCACTGATCTGCCTGCGGTTTTCCTCCCAGTAATCCCTTGCAAGGCGTTCTGCCGCTTCCATGATATGATTTTCCAGAGACCCAGCACCGGCAGAAACATCAAATGCTGCATCCAGTGCGCGAATGATTGGCTGCTCATGCTCCGCATTCATTTTCCAGAGCTGTACCGGTCGGGAATTCTTCCGTTCTCCGGTATCTGCCACATCAAATACATACCGCAGTTTCGGCTGCTCGCCGCGCATGTCCAAAAGAGCAATGCCCTTGGAGCCACGCTTCACATAGCGGTTCATCCGATCATTCCAGAGATCGTACTCTGCACAGGCCGTCGCTTCTGGTCTCTGCTTATAGATCATCAGCTGCTCCGCAAAAGGATACTTATAAAGCCGTGCGGATGTGGTCAGAAACGCTGTCCACTGCTCTTTGCTGCCAGTGATCTGTGCCGCAGCTTCCTGCGCCATCTGCATATAATAAGCCGTTTTCGTCATCATCTGTCTTTTTCCTCCTCTCCTTTATTCGTCCGGATACAAATCCAGTGCCTCATATTCTGCATCCGTCATCTCTGCCAGTTTGCAAGCAGCGAGGCCGTCCACCTGCGCAGGTTTCTGTCTCTGCCCGTCAGACTTTTTTGCATCTTTTGAAGCTCTTCGATCAGCCCTGTCCGTGTGCCAGGGCTGTAAAGCATCATGAGCATCCATTCGTCATCCGTAAAACGCATTTATAACTCCTTTTCTTCGCAGCACCTGCGAGGCGGCGCAGGCGGCACAGCTCCTGCTTTTCCTTCAGCTGATCCAGAACCGATGCTTTCTCCACCGGTTCTTCCTTCTTTCCGTTATTGATTACGCCGTCAATCATGCCGTAATCGTCCTCCATCGCCATTTCTGCGGCTTTCAGGTAGTTCTCCGGTTTCAAAAATCCGGGCAGTTCCTGGAAGCCGATGGAATCCACATAGTGACAGCTTACAACACCATTCTGCCGTAAAGCCACGATGTCAGACACAGAAAGACTATGACCAGTAAAATCATCAGGGCGGGAAACATTGAATTTCGCATACAGTTCCTCTAACATCGTATTCTGATCCTTGTAGGGAAGAAGCGGAGCCGTATAAACCACCTCATAATGGTCAATATCCGGTTCCAGCCCCATCCGTTCCAGTTCGCGCATAGACGAAAAGCGTTCATATACCGTATCCTCGCTGCGGCGAAGCTGCAAAATCGCATACTGGTCGGTAGTACTGTCGAGAAATGCCATCATTCTTTCGTCCGGTGCCTGCGTTCCATGCACTTCATCCCATTTTTCAATTCTTGCCATCGTTCATTTCTCCCTTCTCCATAAACGGCAGGCCGTTTTCCTTTGCTTCCTGCCGCTGCTGTTCCCGCCGCTTTTCACTATAAGGCGGTCGGATACCGACGCAGCGTTTCGGAATCGTATAAGTGACCGACCCATGCTCCCGGTGCTCCAAAATAAACTGCTCCGGATACTGTTTTCGCAGTTCCCGAAGCTTCTTAATCAGGCGGCTGTCATGGGTATAAATGCTGGCGGTATCCAGTTCATTATCAAAATTGATGACGGTTTCCTGCTCTGCCTTCGTAAGCTTGTATTTCATCGCTCTGCCTCCTTCGCCTTGGCAGCTTTCACCGGCGTATCCGTTCTGGAAGACAAATCCGAGAGTTTACCCAGCACAGATTCCCGTCTGCTGATTTCCGCTTCCTCTGCACGATCACAAAGTTCATCATAGTCAATCCGCGTCATGGTGCGGCCACCGAACCCATAATCCGAAAGAATCTGGTCTCTGGCTGCATTCATGCTGATTTCCGGGTTGTCGATCTGTCCACCGTCAATTTCCGTAAAGTCCTTATGATATAAGGTATAGTCGTAACCGTCCTCACAGGTCTGAATGGCAAGAAAGCCCTTGCCTCCCAAATCCCATGCACTGCGTTCTTCCGTAATCAGCGGCTCCGGGCGGCATGTACCACCGCCGCGTTCCAGCATTTCTGCCAGCTGACAGATGTGCAAAACATCATACCCCAGGCGCAAATGATATTCGTCCATATATTCGCAGCGAGCTGAGAACTTCCGGTTCGGATACTCGATCTCCACTGCACTGCCATCCGGAATTTTGAACCGATCCTCGTAGTTGCTGGTGATAAACCGGATATTTTTTGCATTCTCCAGCTCAGGATCAGCCTTTTTCATCTGCCAGAGAACCTTTCTGCCGCCGCGTACCTGCTCCAGCATCTCCGGAGCTACCGGCGCAACGGCAAGACCGTCAAGCTGGGAAATCTTCTGAAGTGCTACCACCCTTGCGCTTTCTTCCAGCGTAGAAGACGGCTGTTTATCCAACACATCCCAGCCAATGTGTCCCTCGGTGGTCTGCACCTTGCTGTCCATATCAAAGCAATGGAATTCCACGCCGTCCTGCTTTTCCTGCAAGGAAAGCAGCGCAGCATTATCCACCAAATAAGCTGCATTCATCATTTTCATGCTCATTTTTTACCTCCAAACTCCAGCTTAAATGCTGCTGCACCGTCCTCGCCAGTCTCTACATGAACGGTTGTGTCATAGTAACGTCCAGACTTCTTGGAATAGCAGTGGGTAAGCCGTGCTTTTCCCTGATTTACCAGTTGCTTTGCCAGTTCCTCTGTCATCTGCTTTCCCAGTGTCTGAAAGAACCTGTTTTCCTTCCAGAGTGCAAATTTACAGTTCTTATCCCTGCAAAACCATCCATTTGCCGTTTCACAAACATCACTGCCGCAGGCGGGGCAGGAACCAATGACTTTGCATTCCGGCTGCATCAGGACATTGGCACCTTTCACAGCCTCGTAGGTTTTTACAAGTCCGCTGACCATGCTGCTGATTTCTCCCATAAAGGCATCGCTGTCATACTCGCCGTGTTCTATTTTCAGCAGTTTTACCTCCCAGTCTGCCGTCATGGATGGAGACTGAATCTGTTCCGGCACCACCGTCACCAGCGCATTTCCCTTGTCCGTAGAACAAAGGTATTTCGTTTTCTTATCGCCCCTGCGCTCGATAAAGCCTTTCTGTACCAGTTTTTCGATGATGGCAGCGCGTGTAGCTGGTGTGCCGATGCCTTTTCGCTCTACACCAGCCGGAAATTCATCCGAGCTGGCACTTTCCATCGCTGAAAGCAGAAGATCTTCGGTAAACCTCTTGGGTGGGCTGGTCTTGCCTTCTTTCAGATCGACACCGGCAAGTTCCAATGTCATGCCTTCCGAAAGCTCCGGAAGATCACCTGCCTCCGCATTCTTCTCAGCATCTTCAACCGGCTTTCCTGCATATTGCCTCCAGCCCATATCCGTGACTGTTTTGCCTTTCGTGCGGAACTTCTGACCGGCACACTCCGCTTCTACTATGGTTTCTGCATAGTGGCAGGGTGTTCCGACCGCACAAATCAGCCGCACCGCCAGCAGAGTAAGAATCGCTTGTTCTCCACTGGGAAGCGAGGAAATGTCATAACCCGCCGCTGTTTTTGTAGGGATAATGGCATGGTGATCGGTGACTTTCTTAGAATTGATGACCTGCGCTGCATTCACCGGTGCCGGTACATCCGCCTGAATCTGAAAGCTCTGCTGGATCACAGAAACAAGTTCCGGCACCAGCGGTGCCATATCATCCGTCAGATACCGGCTGTCGGTACGGGGATATGTCACGAGTTTCTTCTCGTACAGAGCCTGTGTGTAATCCAGGGTCTGCTGGGCAGTGAATCCCAGCTGCCGATTTGCTTCTCTCTGAAGCGATGTCAGATCAAACAAGGCCGGGGGCTTCTCTGATTTTTCTTTCTGCTCTACCTTGGTAATGATGGCACTTCCTGCCTGGCAACACTCTGCCACCAGTTTTTCTGCTTCTGCTTTTTCTTTCATTCGCTCACCGCCCGCTTGAAAATCCCGAAATTTTAATTCTGCCGAGTAGAACGGCTCCGGCTTGAACGCCCGGATTGCTGCATCTCGCATAACCACCATCGCAAGCGTTGGTGTCATCACGCGCCCCACATTCAGGGTCTGCCCATACAGACATGAAAAAAGCCGGGTGGCGTTGATTCCGACAATCCAGTCGGCTCGCTCCCGGCATAAAGCCGCCTCATATAAGGCATCATATTCTGTTCCCGGTCTGAGCTTCTGAAAGCCTTCCCGGATAGCACTGTCCTCCATTGATGAAATCCAAAGCCGTTCCACCGGCTTTTTGCAGCCGCACTGATGGTAAACCAGTCGGAAAATCAGTTCGCCCTCACGCCCTGCATCTGTAGGATAGTTCTCGGAGGTGACTTTTCTGACTTTGTTACTCGATGGCATCCAATGGACCGATAAAGCGGTAGAAAATCTGGATTTTCTGGACGTATTCGCCATCGACCTTTTCCGCTTTGGATACCAGAATCTTGTCAATCAGCTGATGCAGAATCTTATAGTTCAGTTCGGTGATGCCAGCGT
>ENA-OQHA01000767-OQHA01000767.1-human-gut-metagenome-genome-assembly--contig:-NODE-767-length-14803-cov-3.093895_pt1 | contig 14803 bp, 17 predicted proteins | sample MGYA00242558_ERZ504707 | MGnify/ENA primary metagenome ERZ504707 (study PRJEB26092, sample SAMD00036197) | human gut metagenome | host: Homo sapiens | study: EMG produced TPA metagenomics assembly of...
CGCAAGTTATTGACAAACTTTTCAAAGAACTCATTTTATTTACTGCCAGAGCCGCTTAGGCTTGGCGAATTTTTAACGAACTATTGAATTTATAATAAGGGGATAAAAAATCTGGGAAAAATTGACTCAATTTCTGTTGAGGCTAAAAATAAAAATCCGTTTTAATGAACGGGAGAGTTTGGGGATTGAAACTCAGTTTGTTCATTAAAACGGATTGTATTTGTGGGCTGACCTATAAGGCTTTGCCGAAATTAGATTTATTTAGGCAGATAATTGTTCCAGTTTGGAGTTTGTTCTATACCAAATCCTGCATTGATTTCATCATTTGGAATTGGATAACAGAACTGAGATATATCGTAGTTTGTGTATTTATACGATACTTGATCTTCGACGTTGGCATATACATCGGCTTTTTCACCCCAGCGTCGCAAGTCATAAAAACGAAAACCTTCTTGGAACAATTCACGTGCACGTTCGTCTTTCAGGAATGCAAATACTTCTTCTTTGGTATTTCCTAAATCGTCGGTACTGGTAATGTTTGAATTTCTCTTGGCTACAGTCAGCAGAGCTTCTTTAGCACCGTTTAAGTCTGGTTGTGCTGCTCGTAACTTTGCTTCTGCAATGATTAGTTCCATTTCGGGAGCATTAACGATATAGTTGGTTGCATATGCAGTATTTCCTCCTCCATACCAGAACTTTCCTCCATATTGCATTTGTGTGTACGAGCCTTTTTTGATTGTCGGCAGGTAGAGGCTGCCTCTACAGTCTGTATCAGCTATTAAGTTTCTCATACGCTGGCTGGGAAGTCCTCCATACGTAGTCCATACGTTACCACAAGAGTTGGCCGACCAGCTGTTGTTTACGTCAATTGCCAGACGGAAGATACTTCTGTATTACTGTCGCCTCCTGTGTACAATTTTTTGTAACTGTCTTCGGTGTAGGCTTCAACTTTCTTGTTCGAGTGTTCAAGAGCATATTGGGCATACTTTGCTGCATTTTCGAAATCTTCCAGATATAAATATGTACGTGCCATTAAGCCTTCTATCGCAGCAACCGATAAATATGAATTTGTTTCTCTGCCGTCGGTTCCGCTTTCTTTATAGCAAGTCAGTGCATTGTTGAAATCTTCCAGTATGGCTTTATAGCATGCTCCAACTGTAGAACGGCTGACTTCTTCGAAAGCTTGAATCGGTTCATCAATGATAACGATACCCGGTGCATCGCTGTTGTCTGTTGTTTCGTTGACTTTGATCTGCTTGCCGAAGATGTTGGTCATAGCCAGCATTGCATATCCTCTTAATCCGTATGCTTCTGCCAGATATTGTTTAAGTGCTGCCTTGTCCGAATCGGCGGTAGTACTTTCAAGTTCTTTTCCGGCTTTAATGATACGTGCAGAGTTGTCTACAACCTTATATCCGTATTCCCATATGCTGCTGAGGTAAGAATCATCTGCAGTTACGCTATAATGGTTGATGGTGGTCCAGTGATTAGCCGAGCCATTCAGGTATGCCATGTCACCAGCCATATCGCCAATAGTCAGTGAATAGTTTCCGGCAAAATAGAATCCTGAATAACTGATAATAAGTTCCATTTAGGGCATATTTTATATTGTCTACGCTGGTAAGTCCGTTGTCTACATCTATTCCTTCATTATATTCTGTATCGAAGAAATTATTGCAGGAAGCAAGACAACCTGTCAAGGCTGTACAAATAAGTAGTCGAGATATAAATTTCTTCATATTTAATTTTCAATATTGATGCGTTAAACATAATTGTTAGAAACCAAGTGTAATACCTGCCAGGAATGTCCGTGTGGAAGGATACTGGAAGGCTATCAATCCGTTGGTGTATGTTTCAGGATCATATCCTACAAAATCTTTTGCCTTGAAAGTATAGATATTGTCTGCTGATATATAGATACGACATATTGTCTATCAGTATTTTCTTCAAAAGATGTTTCGGCAAAGTATATCCTAATTGCAGGTTCTTTACACGGAGGAATTGCCGCTGTAAAGGAATCGTGAAGAATGGTTGTTTCTCCCGATGTGTTCCGTATACATACTTAGGTACATCTGTATACCGGTTTTCTTCTGTCCATGCATTTTCATATAAATAAGTTGCAGGAGTTATATTACCCTGACTTCCGGCCGAAAGGTAGAAACGGTTGATGATGCATAAACTTTTCCTCCCAGTCGGTAATTGAAGTCAGCAGAGAAGTCGAAGTTCTTCCACTGAAGACGTGTACCGAAACCACCATAAGCTTTCGGATCAGCCGATCCAAGATATCTTTTGGCACATTCATTCCAGTTGGTTGTTGTTTCATCTCCAGTAGCATTTTTATACCATAACGGATTGCCTGTATCTGGATCTACACCAGCATATTCTACCATATAGAATTGTCGTAGAGGATATCCCTCCTGTATGATAGTATAAGTATCTTCAACAGGTTTTCCGTCTGACAGTTCTGTGACACGGTTTTGGTTGAATGTAACATTGGCATAAGCAGTCCATGTCCATCCTTTGTCTGTAAGATAGTACCGTTTAAGCCGATTTCCACACCTCTGTTGCGCATAGAACCGATATTCTGGTATACTTTATCCAGTCCTGTAACTTTAGATATAGGAAGTTCAAACAACATGTCTGATGTAGCTTCATTATAGAAGTCAACAGTCAGATTCCATTTTCTGATCAGTGTAATATCAAGACCGATGTTCAGCTTCTTGCTTGTTTCCCATCCCAAGTCAGGAAGATTTAACGACTCAGGAGCGATACCGGGTTCGTTGTTATAATTGTATCCAGCCTTATAGAATCCGCGTGATGCATACCAGTCTATATCCTGATTTCCTACAGTTCCGTAGCTGGCTCTGATTGCTAAGTTGGTAAATACGTCGTTGTCTTTGAGGAATTCTTCTTCCGAGATTCTCCATTTTCCTCCTACAGACCAGAAATTACCCCATCGGTTGTTGTTTCCGAATACAGAAGAACCGTCGCGGCGGTAGCTGACCTGTCCGTAGTACTTGCCTTGATAGTCGTAGCTTGTATTGAGGAAGAAGGAAGCCAGACGTGCTTTACGTGTTTTGTATGAAGGAATTCCATAAGAAGAACCTGCCATATTCAGTTCACGGTAGCCCATCAATGGAAAGTTGATACCGGCATACTCTTCGTTCCAGTAGTTTTTCCATTGTGCTTCTTGTCCCAGCATGACAGAAACATTATGTTTTTCATTGAACGTATAAAGCCAGTTCAATGTGTTTGTCCATGTTATCGTTGTGGTATTCGAATTATACTGCGTACCACGACCATTGTCGCTTGCTCCCTGATTGTTGTACCAGCTCCAGAAGTCATATTGGCGTGTGCCGTAAGATTGATACCTAATGAGGTTTTTAGAATAAAACCTTTTCCAAAATTAATGGCGAAATAGGGATTTAAATTGATTGTGGTAGTTTTGGTATTATAAATATCTCCGGCCTCTTTATCGTAAACAGCCAATGGGTTGTATGAAATGCTTGTATTATAACTTCCATCTTCGTTGTAAAAAGGATCGAGTGGAGTTGCTTTCAGTGTAGCACTGACAAACGGGTTCGAATAAGATCCTCCGGTAGATTGAGAGAATGCATCCATATCTGCCAGAGCAAATGATGTGTTAAATCCGAAGTTGAACCATTTGTAAGATGTTTCCAGGTTGAGGCGGGCAGAGTAACGTTTCATATCGCTGTTGATGGCAACACCTTCCTGATTCAGGTATCCCAGACTGGCATAATAGCGAGTCTTGCCATTTCCTCCGCTGAAGCTGATGTTATAATCCTGATAATAACCGGTACGGGTAATAGCATCCAGCCAATCGTAGTTTTGTGTACCGTCCCAGTTATAGTCTGATTTTATTTTTGCCATAGCCGATTCGTAGGTGTACTTTTCCGGATCACTGTTTACCAGACCACGTGCAAACAAGTCGGCTGTCTGTTGTGCATTACAGAAAGAAAAATTATTTGGAGCAATGTTTGTAAAGCCTTGTTTGATATCCAAGTCTATATGCATAGCTCCTTCCTGTCCTTTTTTGGTTGTGATTACGATTACACCATTGGCGGCACGCGAACCGTAGATAGCAGTAGCATTGGCATCTTTCAGAACAGTTACCGATTCGATATCTGCCGTGTTAATGTTTGCCAGTGGATTGAATGCACGGTTGTAACTTGCTGTTTCAGCATCAGTATCCGAGTTCATAGGCATACCGTCTATGATATACAACGGTTGTGTACCCGAATTAACAGAACTTTCTCCTCGGATATACACGTTAGCTTGAGCACCCGGCATACTTGTTGAATTATTCATTTGCACACCCGGCATACTTCCTTCGAGCGCTTTCATGAAGTTTGCATCGGTGCGTGATTCAAGTGTAGTAGAACCTGCTACATTGGCTGCTCCCGTAAATGTACTTTTCTTTGTTACTCCATAACCGGTAACCACCACTTCATCCAGAACTTCTGTATCCGATTTTAGGATTACATTTAATTCCGGTTTAATGTCTAATTCGCGACTTTGCATACCGATGAAAGAAATTATCACTTTCTTTGCATTTGCCGGAATGTTGCCAAGTGTAAATTTCCCATCGATATCGGTCACGGTTCCTGTATTAGTCCCTTTTATTAGGACAGAAGCTCCTACGATAGGAAGATTGTCTTCTTCTGAGATGACAACACCTGTCACCTTCGATACCTGTGCCATCGCTATGCTGATGTAGGCGAAGAAGCAAGTACAGAGTAAAAACAACTTTTTTTTCATAAAATCTCTCTTTTTTTGATTAAAATAAATAATTAATTAAACAATATAGTGAGGAATATTGTTTACTGAACCTTAACAAAAAAACATCAAAATTACTCTATATACTTCTTTCTGTATGTGTATGGGCTAAATTTGTATCTTTTCTAACAGATACTGCCCTGTATATGATGCTCCGCAATGAGCTACTTCTTCGGGGGTGCCGCATACTACGAGATTACCGCCCATATCTCCACCTTCCGGACCGAGGTCTATGACATAATCGGCGCATTTGATAACGTCCATGTTATGTTCGATTATGACAACCGTATGTCCTCGTGCTATTAAGGAGTTGAATGCCTCTAGCAGTTTCTTTATGTCGTGGAAATGTAATCCTGTTGTCGGTTCGTCGAATACAAAAATAGTTGGCTGAGATTTTTCGATACTCAGGAAATATGCCAGTTTGACACGCTGGTTTTCTCCTCCCGAAAGAGTAGAGGATGATTGTCCCAGTTTGATGTATCCGAGTCCAACTTCTTGTAGCGGCAGCAGTTTTTTTACTATTTTCTTCTGCTTGTGTTCATCGAAAAATTCGATAGCCTGGTTGACTGTCATTTCCAGTATGTCATAGATGTTTTTCCCTTCGTAACGTACTTCCAGGGTATCACTCTTAAAACGTTTTCCATGACATGATTCACATTCCAGTACCAGATCGGCCATGAATTGCATTTCTACCGTTACAGTACCTTCTCCTTTACATTCTTCACAACGTCCTCCTTCGGTATTGAACGAGAAATACCCTGCCGAGTACCCCATTTGTTTGGCCAAGGCTGGTCGGCAAACAGTTTTCTTATTTCGTCGTATGCCTTGATGTAGGTGACAGGATTACTGCGTGAGGATTTGCCTATCGGGTTTTGGTCGACAAACTCTATGTCCTTTATCATCTGGATATCACCTTCCAGTGAAATAAATTCTCCCGGACGGTCGCTGCCTTCACTATACTCACGCTTCAGTGCCTTATAAAAGATGTCGCGCACTAACGTACTTTCCTGAACCACTAACTCCGGTCACTACCGTCATTACGTTAAGTGGGAAGCGTACATCGATTCCCTTCAGGTTGTTTTCTCTGGCTCCTTTTATTTCTATATAATTATTCCACGAACGATGTGTCTGTGGTCGTTCGATGATTTCTTCTCCCAGCAGATATTTTACAGTATAGCTGTTGCTTCCGGGATGCAGGTCTTTCATATCTCCTTGATAAACAATTTCTCCTCCCAGACGTCCGGCTTTAGGCCGATATCTATAATATAGTCGGCAGCACGGATGATTTCTTCATCATGCTCTACCACTACCACTGTATTGCCCAGCTGTTGCAACTGGCGGAGTACTTTGATAAGCTTGTCTGTATCTCGGCTGTGAAGTCCGATACTAGGTTCGTCCAAAATATAAAGTGAACCTACCAGACTGCTTCCCAGTGAGGTTGCTAGATTGATTCGCTGACTTTCTCCCCCGGAAAGTGAGTTGCTGAGTCGGTTTAATGTAAGATATCCAAGTTCGACGTCGAGCAGGAAGGTCAATCGGTTATTGATTTCATTCAGCAAGCGTTGGGCTATCATCTTGTCATGTTCGTCGAGCTGCAAGGTACGGAAAAATTCTTTCAACTGATAAACCGGCATCTCTACCAGTTCTGCAATGGTGCGTCCTCCCACTTTGACATAAAGCGCTCTTTCTTTCTAGAACGACTGCCATGACACTCCGGACAAGTTGTCTTACCACGGTAACGGGCTAACATTACGCGGTACTGTATCTTATACTGATTTTCTTCCAGCATCTTGAAGAACGAATCGATGCAGACTTTGTCACGCGGTCCGTGCCATAAATAATCCTTCTGTGCCTGAGTCAGGTTATAGTAAGGCTCGAATATAGGAAAATCGTGCGCCGGAGCTTCGCGCAGGAATTCGGTGAGCCATTCGCTCATTTTTTCTCCTCTCCAGCACATCACAGCACCGTCGTAAACACTCAATGCACGGTTGGGTACGACAAGATGCTCGTCTATACCGATAATCTTTCCGAAACCTTCACACGTAGGGCATGCGCCGATAGGAGAGTTGAACGAAAACATCTGGTCGCTGGGCTCTTCAAACTTAATACCGTCTGCCTCGAATTTTGTACTGAAGGCATGTAGTTTGGTACTTCCGTCGGGCAGGTAAAAGCGCAGCAGACAAGCTCCGTCACCCTCGTACATAGCTGTTTCTGCTGAATCGGTCAAGCGGCTGATTGCATCTTTTGTATCATCGCAGCTCATACGGTCCACCAGCAGGTATATCGTATCGGCAGGATTATATTGATAATCCTCCATACGAACCATTTCACCGTTTACTTCCAGACGGGTGAATCCTTGTTTCATATCCATTTCTATCTGTTCGGCTTCACTGCGTCCTTCTCGGGGAATGATAGGAGTCTGTACCGTATAGCGTGTACCTTTCGGATATGAGAGCATGCAGTTTACAATATCTTCGGGGCTGTCTTTTTTTACAAGCTGACCGCTTATCGGCGAATAAGTTTTGCCGACACGTGCAAACAGCAGACGCAGATATTCGTATATCTCAGTCGATGTACCTACAGTAGAACGCGGATTCCGGCTGATTACTTTCGGTTCGATAGCAATGGCAGGAGGAATACCTTTGATGAAATCACATTCAGGTTTGCTCATTCGTCCCAGGAACTGGCGTGCATACGATGAAAGGCTTTCCACATAGCGACGCTGTCCTTCGGCATACAATGTGTCGAATGCCAGTGAGGATTTTCCGGAACCGGACAACCCCGTAATGACTACTAGTTTATTACGTGGAATATCAACGTCTATATTTTTCAGGTTGTTTACCTTCGCGCCTTTTATAGATATATATTTACTGTCAGACATGCTTGGATTCGTTTGGTTTTTGATAGACAAAAATAGTGAATTTTATGCATATCGTGAAACAAAAGATAAATAAGGAGTGTTAATAGCTTCAATTTTGGAAAAAACTCTGCTTATTGCTTTCACATGTGTAAAACAGGTCCTCATTGCTTTATTCTTTTATCGATTCGAGGAAAAAGTAAGTTATTGATTATTTTTTCCTTATCTTTGCCCTCTCGATTATAATGTATAAAAAATATGAAATCAAAAGTTTTATTGATTTGGCTGGCAATGCTTTTATTTGTTGCCGGAAGTGTTAAGGCACAGACAATGCATCCAAAGCGTGAATTCCGCGGTGCGTGGATACAATGTGTGAACGGTCAGTTTCAAGGTATGCCCACAGAACAGATGAAAGCGACTCTGATCCGTCAGTTGGATAACCTGAAAGGTGCGGGTATCAATGCGATTATATTTCAGGTTCGTGCCGAATGTGATGCTCTTTATGCGTCGACCTATGAACCCTGGAGCCGTTTCCTTACCGGATTGCAGGGAAAAGCTCCTCAGCCAGGCTGGGATCCGCTTCGTTTCATGGTGGAAGAATGTCATAAGCGTGGCATGGAACTTCATGCATGGATAAATCCTTATCGTGCACAGACCAAGGGAACTACGGCATTGTCGCCTATGCATCCTTATAATAAATACCCTAATTTGTTTGTACGTTACGGCGGACAGCTGTATTTCGATCCCGGATATCCTGAATCGAGAGCTTATATCTGCAAGATTGTAAGAGATATCGTTTCTCGTTACGATATTGACGCTATTCACATGGATGATTATTTTTATCCGTATCCGAATCCGGAAGAAGAATTTCCAGACAACATCAGCTTTGCTGCTTATGGTCGCGGATTTACCAACAAGGCCGACTGGCGTAGAGATAATGTCAATGTCTTGATAAAAGAAATTCACGAAACTGTACGCAGTTGTAAGCCATGGGTTAAGTTTGGTGTTTCTCCCTTCGGTATCTATCGTAACAGAAAATCAGATCCGAATGGCAGCGATACAAACGGACTTCAGAATTACGATGACTTGTATGCCGATGTACTGCTTTGGGTCAACAATGGCTGGGTAGATTATAATATCCCTCAGATCTATTGGGAAATCGGTCATCCGGCAGCAGATTATGATAAACTGATCCGCTGGTGGGCGCGTCATTCTGCCGCACGTCCACTGTTTATCGGACAAGACGTAGTTCGTACTGTAACAAAGCCAGATCTGAAAAATCCGGACAGCACCAGATGCTTGCCAAATATAACTTGCAGCGTATGCTTCCAACCGTACAGGGAAGCTGTCAGTGGTATGCTGCTGCAGTAGTAGAAAATAAAGGCAACTATCGTGAGGTTCTGGCAAATGTCTACCACAAATATCCAACTTTGATTCCGGCTTCTCCTTTATCGATAAAGAGGCTCCGGGTAAAGTGAAAAAACTGAAACCGGTGTGGACTGCCGACGGATATATTTGTTCTGGACAGCTCCTAAGGCGAAAGATGAAATGGACAAGGCTGTGCGTTATGTAGTATATCGCTTCAATAACGATGAAAAGGTTAATCTGAATGATCCTTCTCATATTGTTGAAATCACTACCAATACTTCTATAAACTTCCTTATGAAAACGGAAAGACTAAGTACCGCTATGTAGTGACTGCACTCGACCGTCTGCATAATGAATCGAAGGCTGTTAAGAAAAAAATTAAGTTGTAAAATATTTATTAAGTTAAGAAATCCGTTCGGAGGAATCCGGACGGATTTTTTTATGAACAGACTGATGTGTTCAATATTGTGTTCTTCTCCTTTAAATTTGTTATATTGAAAGAATTGATTATCTTTGCTAATAGATACAAAACAAACAGAAGTGTGCCTGTAAAGAGCAGTCCCTGCACTTCGGAAACAAAAACTAAGATTCTTTGGGGACGAGAACCTTATAAAAACAATATCAGTTATGAAGAAGTTATTATTAACTGTTGTTTTAGGATTGTGTACACTTGCCGGTTTTTCTCAGGCGAAATTTGATGTACATGCAGGTATGTCTATGGCAAACATCACCAATAGTGATGCAGACTTGAAGATTGGCTATTCGGTAGGAGTAGGAATGGATTATGCCATTACTGATATGTGGGCCTTCCAGACCGGTTTGAATTTACAAGCAAAGGTTGTAAAGGATCTGAGAAAGGTGTTGATGCGAAAATTAATCCTGTTTATCTGGATATTCCTTTATTGGCTGCTATAAAATTACCTATCAGCGAAGGTAATACGTTTGTTGTAAATGCCGGTCCTTATGTAGGATTTGGTTTGGGCGGAAAAGCGACTGTGGAATCAGGAGGTGCTGAAGTTGGAACTAAACTGTTTAAGAAGATAGATGGAGCTGACGAAGCATTGATGAACCGTTGTGCTGTAGGTTTGCAGTATGGAGTAGGTTTTGAACTGGGATATAAATATTTGCTGAATCTGACAGGCCAGTATGGTTTTACTAACATGTTTAAGAAAAGCCTGACACAGGAAAATAATAAAAACCTGGCTTTTATGATAACTGTGGGTTATCGCTTCTGATAGCGTATTAAATTCTTTCTAAGTATAGAGCGGTCGGACTGTGACAAATGGTCTGACCGCTTTTTTTATGGATTGTGCAGCTGTTTCCGTATTTCTTTGTTTTAAATCTAGCTGATGTTTATCTGCTTTTTTGTACAAATTTAAAAAAAATATCAGGAAGAATTGCTGATAATATGCTGATGTTTTTTGTGAAAGCTGGTATTGATTTTATGAAGAAAACAGGTCGTTGTAAACGTAAGGTTTAGGCCTGGAAAATCTGATAAATCGAAACCTTAAAAGAAAAGTCCCTCTGTTTTCAGCCTTAATTTGTTACAATATCAGGCTGAAAACAGAGGGACTTTTAGAATGTCAACTTATAAACTGTAAGTAAAGTCATCCCATGTTTCCGTTTGGAAATCATCTATATTATTTGATATGCTCGCGAATCTTTGTAAGATAGGCACGCATTCTTTCAGCATCTTTTTTGTTGATGATATCCAACAGCTCGTTGAGTTCTGTACGAATACCTTCTACATGTGCCGGAGTACGTGGGTTGAACAAGATTTCCTGCAACAGAAAATCATCTTCGCCCATCACTCCTTTGCTATTGCCATATGCCGTTTGAATGTTGTTCCCGGAGCATCCTGATGTTTCATTACCGCAGCGAAGGCAAACGTAGAAACAAAGGGGATAGACAGCGAGTAAGCTACTGTTTCATCGTGTTCCTCGAATGTATATTCGAAGATGTTAAGTCCCAGTCTTTGATACAGATCTTTGAAGAAAATTTTTCCCAGATGGTCGCCTTCCTTGATGATGATGGCATTCTCCGTACTTAGCTTGTCAAGGTTGGCAAACGTAGGACCAAACATCGGGTGAGTAGATACATAGCGGAATCCACAATTTTCGTAAAATTCTTTCAGTCCGGTTTTTACAGAAGCTATATCGCTTATGATACAATCTTTCGGGAGAATGGGCAAAACCTGATTGAATGCATCAAGAGTATATTTTACCGTTGCTGCATTAATAACCAGTTCGGGTTTGAATTCTTCTATTTCTTGAGTATTGGTAAACCGACAGCAGTTGTACATAAAGCGCAGTTTCTTTGGGTTCACATCGAATACTGCCACTTCGTGGTCGAAACTCAATACATCGGTAAAGAAGGAACCCATTTTTCCGGCTCCCAAAATTAATATTCTCATAGATTCTTATAAAAGTCTGTTATTTACTTACTTACTTATTAATGATTTCCAATTGCTGGCGTACGCTTTCTTCGTGGATAGCTTCGAATACTTGTTTGACAAAATCGGCATCCATTCCGCATAATGTACCTTGCGCACCACGCTTGTCGAGTATCTCGTTGTAACGTCCGGTCTGAAGGACAGTCATGTTATGCTCTTTCTTGAATGTACCTATTTCACGGCATACACGCATACGTTTGGCTAAGATTTCCATCAGTTCGTTGTCGCACGCATCGATTTGCAGACGAAGTTCGTGCAAGCTTTCTGTTGACTGATGCTCTTTACGAATAACCAGCAGATTCAGGATGTAGTCGAGTACATCTGGAGTAACTTGCTGTGCCGCATCACTCCATGCACAATCTGGATTGCAGTGAGATTCAACAATCAATCCATCCAGTCCCAGGTCCATTGCCTGCTGGCAGAGCGGTGCAATGAGTTCACGCTTTCCACCGATATGGCTTGGGTCGCACAAGATAGGCAGGTTAGGAATACGGCGGCGCAGTTCGATTGGAATATGCCACTGTGGCAAGTTACGGTAAATCTTTTTATCGTATGACGAGAATCCGCGGTGGATAGCTCCCAGACGCTTCAATCCTGCGTTGTTGATGCGTTCCAAAGCTCCGATCCATAATTCCAGATCCGGATTGACAGGGTTCTTTACGTAAACAGGAATATCTACTCCTTTCAGTGCGTCAGCTATTTCCTGTACGGCAAACGGATTGGCAGTGGTACGTGCTCCGATCCACAAGATGTCGATACCTGCTTTCAGACATTCGTATACGTGCTTTGCCGTTGCAACCTCGGTTGCTACGTACATGCCTGTTTCTTGTTTAACTCGTTTCATCCATGCAAGACCATCCACACCGATACCTTCGAAACCTCCGGGTTTGGTACGTGGTTTCCATATTCCGGCACGGAAAATCTTGATACCTTTATTGGCCAGTTGGGTAGCAGTTGAGATAACTTGCTCTTCTGTTTCGGCACTACAAGGACCTGCTATGATAAGAGGGCGTTCTTTTGATACACCTTCCAGTTCGATGGGTTGCAAATTTAGTTCCATATTATCTTGTCTTTTTAATTTATTATTCTTTAGAAAATTGCTTTGATGCGTTTAAGGCTTCAGCCAGTTTTCCTTCCTTGGCACAGAGAGAAATGCGGATATACCGTTTTCCGTTGCTTCCGAAGATAAATCCCGGAGTAATAAATACCCGTGCTTCGTGTAATACTTTCTCTGTCAGGTCTTCTACATCAGTATAGCTCTCAGGAATTTTTCCCCAAAGGAACATACCTACCTGATCAGAATCGAATGTACATCCCAGTGTAGTCATGATTTCCTCCGCCAGTTTACGACGGCGGCTGTATACGTTGATGTTTGCTTCTTCGTGCCATTCTGCACTGTTGCGGTATGCCTGTGCGGCAGCGAGCTGCATGGGACGGAAAGTTCCCGAATCGATATTACTTTTTATTTTCAGAATCCACTGTACAAAAGTCGCGTTGGTGGCAAGCATACCTACACGCCAGCCCGGCATGTTGTGGCTCTTACTCATGGAGTTGAACTCGATACAGCATTCTTTGGCTCCCGGAACATTGAGGATACTGATAGGCTTATGGTTCAGAATGAAGCTGTATGGGTTGTCGTTTACAATGACGATGTTGTGGCGGCGGGCAAAGTCGACCAGCTTTTCGTACAACTCCATGGTGGCATTTGCTCCTGTCGGCATGTTGGGATAGTTAGTCCACATAATTTTCACACGGCTCAAATCCATTTTCTCCAGTTCATCAAAATCGGGTTGCCAGTGATTGTCTTCCCTCAGGTTATAATTGACGATCTCACTTCCTAATATTTTATTTAGTGAAGTGTAGGTAGGATATCCCGGATTAGGAACCAGAACCTGATCTCCCGGATTGACGAGAGCCAGTGTGACATGCAGGATACCTTCCTTTGATCCGATGAGCGGCTGTATTTCCGTAGCAGGATCAAGATCGACATTGTACCAGCGTTTGTACCAGTCGGCCATCGCCTTGCGCAGTTCAGGTATACCTACTGTGGGCTGGTAGCCGTGTGCATCTGCCTTGCGGGCATTTTCGCATAATACATTGATGGTTTCTTCCGATGGCGGCATGTCCGGACTTCCTATACCCAGCTGATGACATCCTTACCTTCGGCGTTCATCTTTGCCACTTCTTTCAGTTTACGGCTGAAATAATATTCGCTGACACTAGCCAGTCTGTCGGCGGGCTGTATATTATAATGTTGATTCTCCTTCTGCATATTCTCCTAAAATTTTAAGTGCTTTAGTGAGCGGGGTTACCGCATCGATAGATTGTTTATATCTCAGGTAATCATTGAACATCACGTCTACGTAGAACATATATTCCCATTCGCGTCCGATGATGGGCAATGATTGTATCTTAGTCAGGTTTATGTTGTAGAATGAAAAAATGGAAAGAACTTTCGAAAGACTTCCTTCATTGTGTGGAAGTGAGAAAACGATGTTTGCCTTGTTTACCTTCGAACGGTCTTTCAGGTCGTCGGCAATCCACGGGTCGCATACTATAAGAAAGCGTGTAAAATTGTGTTTGTTGGTTTCAATTCCTTCCTGAAGTATTTTCATTCCATACATGCTTGCTGCATATTTGGAGCAGATGGCTGCATGTCCTTTCAGTTGTTTTTCGTGGATGTTTTTGGCACTTCCGGCAGTATCATCGGTTTCTACAACTTTCAGTTCCTGATGGTGCTGGAGAAATTCGCGGCATTGTGCCAGGGCTACCGGATGAGAGTTTACTTCTGTCAGGTCCTCCCAGCTTTCATCGGGCAGACACATGATGTTGTGGCTGATACGAAGCTTGTGTTCTCCGATGATAGTAGCTCCACTTTCGCGGAGTAATTCGTAGTTATGAAGCAGGCTTCCGGCAATTGTATTTTCTATGGCAACTGTTCCGATTACATTGCTGTCCTTGCGCATGTTCTCGAATACTTCTTCGAATGTATTGCAACAGATTAACTCTATTTCTTCATCCTTGAAATATTTGTGGGCGGCAATGTCGTGGTATGAGCCGGAACACCTTGTATTGCTATCTTTTTCATTTGCTCTTGGTTTAAAATAAAAAATCCCGTTTCTTTCCAGAAGCGGGATTTCGTTATATTGTTTTTACTTATTCATTGGTTTATCGTACATATGCGAACTCCCGCTTCACTTCATTGCTAAAGTAAAAGTAAAAAAAGTAAAAGAAGAAGTATGTCGCAAATGTTTTCATTTTTGTTCTGTTATTTTGTTATCATTACGGTTGCAAATGTAATACTTTTCTTGAAAAAACAATAGTTTTAT
>ENA-OQHA01000769-OQHA01000769.1-human-gut-metagenome-genome-assembly--contig:-NODE-769-length-14787-cov-15.526671_pt1 | contig 14787 bp, 21 predicted proteins | sample MGYA00242558_ERZ504707 | MGnify/ENA primary metagenome ERZ504707 (study PRJEB26092, sample SAMD00036197) | human gut metagenome | host: Homo sapiens | study: EMG produced TPA metagenomics assembly of...
TAATGGTTTGACAGCGTTCCGCTTCAAGTGGTAGTGCTGTTTGTTAGTCGCTTCATTCTATATCGGTAGTGTTTTTTCGCTTGGCGCAAGCATTCTACCTCTATCATCATAAAGAGTAAATATTCTTTTGGATTCAGATAAAAGCATATCCTCGAATGAATCCCAAGCTAAAAGAGATGAAGCATCTCTACGTTTACAGAAATGAACTTTTCCATCTTCAGAGTCTATATAGAGCTTCGAACCATCATATCTATATCCGCCTATGAAAAAATAAGTGTCTTTTGCATTTTTAGGTTTTTCGTAAATGTTCGGCTCAAGTAAGCCAAAAGGCTCTGGAGTTGCATTTAAATCTCGGTTGTAAGATTTTCTTATTCCATATAAACTGAAATGGTGGAAAAGATGTAATCCATTTGTATCTGTCATTAAAAACGAGCGAAATTGAGACGGAATTTCTCTTTTCAAATCTCGTTCTAACTCAACAATATCATCTTCATTTAGCGTAGCAAAGACGCAAAAATTATATGCTTCAGGAGCAATGAAAGGTGCATGACCGTATTCTTTTGTCCCGTTTTCATATTCTTTACATCCATACTTTTCAAAAGTCCGAATGTATTCCATTATTTCTGTAAATGCACTCATATTTTTTCTTTTTATTTTTCAAGCGACTAATGTTCGGTGGATAATCATCATTAAAGGAGATTGATCCGCTTGTTATCTGCCCGCTTTATTCCTCTTCTTCGATGAAATGATTTATAAAGTAATTGAATGACTGGGCGATGTAACGAGTATTTGTTTCAAAGTTGTATTCTCTTGAAGCGTTTTCGTCCCACTCGTCAGTCAAGTAATAGTAAATCTTTTTATTCTTCAAGTTCAACGCATAATAGTTTCCACCCGAATCCATAGCAAAAGGCAACAGATTGCATGGCATTAAATTCCTACTCCATATATCTTTGGCTATGACTTCAATTGTTTCAAAAGCATTGGTGCGTTCCTTTATCGGAAAGAACGCATTTATCTCCACCCGATCCAAATCCTCGTCCTGCGGTTGATAACAATATGGTGATGGCATACCACCGTTGAACTTGAGGTAAAAGTTCTTCATGCCTGCCGGAATTTTTACATTCAACTCAACCTCAAAATTCTTTATATCTTCTTTTGTTAGCAAAGCCGAACAGTCCGAAAGTTCAGGCATTACACCTGCTGTCTCCGTTTGTCCCTCTTCGATTTCTTCTATTGCTGGAATTGCTTTGTGCCCGTCCAAAACAACGAGATTGTCAAAGAAATCATCTATTGAATTTGCAACAAGTCGTGGCTCTCCAAAATTGAAGATTACATCTTGCATCCCCACAATAGGGTAAAGATAGATCTTTCCATTAACCAAGTCTATGGTAATCCGACCTTCATCGGTAGATTCCATAGCAAAAATAAGAATGCTATCAGATATAGCTCCTGCTTTTCTTAACTCTAATGTTTCGCCTTCTGCCGTATATCTGGGGTCATTCTTAAAATCCTTGTTATATTTGAATGGGAAGAAATCTTCAATTTCCACCTCTTGATATTTATTTATGCTTGCGGTCTGTTTCGTAGAACCTCCATTATATTGTAAATAGAACTCTTTCAGTCTTTCCGGCAAGGCATAACCCAATTTACTCTCTATTTCTTCAAAATCTTTGAGAGTAAGACTTTTTTGGCAATTTTCTAATTCTATTTTCATATTCATTCTTTTTATGGGCAGATAATGGTTTGACAGCGTTCCGCTTCAAGTGGTAGTGCTGTTTGTTAGTCGCTTCATTCTATATCGGTAGTGTTTTTTCGCTTGGCGCAAGCATTCTACCTCTATCATCATAAAGAGTAAATATTCTTTTGGATTCAGATAAAAGCATATCCTCGAATGAATCCCAAGCTAAAAGAGATGAAGCATCTCTACGTTTACAGAAATGAACTTTTCCATCTTCAGAGTCTATATAGAGCTTCGAACCATCATATCTATATCCGCCTATGAAAAAATAAGTGTCTTTTGCATTTTTAGGTTTTTCGTAAATGTTCGGCTCAAGTAAGCCAAAAGGCTCTGGAGTTGCATTTAAATCTCGGTTGTAAGATTTTCTTATTCCATATAAACTGAAATGGTGGAAAAGATGTAATCCATTTGTATCTGTCATTAAAAACGAGCGAAATTGAGACGGAATTTCTCTTTTCAAATCTCGTTCTAACTCAACAATATCATCTTCATTTAGCGTAGCAAAGACGCAAAAATTATATGCTTCAGGAGCAATGAAAGGTGCATGACCGTATTCTTTTGTCCCGTTTTCATATTCTTTACATCCATACTTTTCAAAAGTCCGAATGTATTCCATTATTTCTGTAAATGCACTCATATTTTTTCTTTTTATTTTTCAAGCGACTAATGGTTTGTGAATAACTGACCGTTAAGGCAGTTCATTCTCTTGTTACCAATATTTCAATCTCCACTTACCCAAATTGTGTTTTTATCTATTATCATAGGACGCAAATTCTTAATAAACTCTATTACAATTTTCATTGATTGTTTATCTAACGTCTTTATATAATCATTTGCCAAATTAATAAGTAATTCAAGATTTTGAGGTATCAATCTTGTATCTCCATATTCATCAATACTCAATCCTGTCTTTGCATGAAACTCCAAAAAGACAGGTTGTAATATTCTCAATTCAACATCATTCAAAGCGAAGTGATGATTATTCATTGTATTGCTAAAATCTAACATTTCAATTATTTGTTTATTGGTAACGTTATACTATCAGCCGATTTGGCTGTTATTTTCTTTAAGTATCAGACCTCGTCTTCCTCCATCAACAGATCGTCCAACGGGCTTTTGATATTGCTTTTGAAAGTGTCGGCTATGTGGACATACCTTTCCGTTGTCTTGATGTTGTTATGTCCCATAAGCTCTTTCACAATTTTGATGTCGGTTCCTTGCTCCAGCAAGTGGGTGGCGAACGAATGGCGCAGCAGGTGCGGATAAATCCGTTTCGTGATTCCCGCTTCCCGAGCCGCAGCTTCAACCGTTTCGACACGATACTCTCGGTGAAAGGTTCGCCCGGTCTGTGTTCAAAGAGCCACACTTTCGGTTTGTATAGTCTGTTATATTCCGTCAGCTTTTTCATCAACGGTTTTGACAGCAGGGTGTAGCGGTCCTTCTTGCCCTTTCCCTGACGCACCCGTATCAGGGAGCGGGGGTCGTTGATGTCGCCGGGTTTCAGTTCCAGCAGTTCGCTGATGCGCAACCCTGCGGAGTAGAGTATGGAGAACATACAGAAGAAACGCAGGTCTGTCACTGTCACGTCGAGTATTTTCTTTATTTCCTCCTTGCTCAACACGTCGGGCAGCGTCTTCTCCCGTTTGGCACGGTTCACCTTGTAACACCGCCGTTCCTGACCGAGAACTTTCTCGTAATAGAACTTGATGGCGTTGATACGCTGGTTTTGCTGGCAGGAGGATATGTTTTTCTCATGGATGAGATACAGCAGGTAGTCGTTTATCTCGCCGGGAGTAACCGTTTCAATCTTACGCCCCTCGAAATATTGTTGGAAATCGCGGAAATAGGAGGTATATACTTACGGTATGGTCACTGTAACGCACTTGCTGGAGTTTTTCCAGATAACCTTCCGGCAGTGGCGGCCGTTTGTCTTCCTCTTTACGGGGTGCGGTTTCCTTGATGGCGGAATAGTCTATAAACGCCATTTTCACATAGCGGTCGAAGAACTCGGCAAGCACGAAATTCTCTGCCGGCAGATAAGCCCTGCCACCGACAAGCAGTACGTTTTCTTCCTTCGACAGCGACAAGCGGATGTCATTGTCATTACCGAAAGTCACTTCGACAAATTCTCTCCCGTTTCTTACCACAGGAGAAAGTTTGATTTTGGGTTTTGGAGTATATATTTCCATGTTTTTTAAATTTTACCGGTCCCACTCGTTCAGGATTTCTCCGCTTATGATATCATATCGTATCCAGTGTCCCGTCTCGCGTCCCTCGGTGTATTCGCCTTGGACTGCGATATCGTCCCGGTCGATTTCTTTCCACGAACCGTGCTTGTAGCCGTTCTTGTACGAGCCGGATTTGTAGGCGTACAGCTTGCCATGTAGGTGGGCCGTGTATTCGTAGGGGCCGTCCAGTTCGCCGTTCTTATAGTGGCTGACGGTTTTGCTGACCCATCTCTCGGTGGTATCCTCGCTGATTTTCCATTGTTTTCCCTCTTTCCGGTCGTCGGTATAGTTTGCCTCGTAGATCTGCTTGCCGCTTTTCGGGTCAAAGCGTTGTTCCTTGCCGTTCCGCTTGCCCTGCCTATATTCCTGAACCATGTCCGGCTTCCCGTCGCTGAACCATGTCCTTACCGTACCGTCTATCTTCCCGTACTGCATGGGTGCTTCCCGTTGCGGTGTCTTTCCGTCCTGATGATAGGAAACGAACAGACCATGCCGTCTGCCGTCGGTATACTTGCCCTTTTCCCGCAGGCTGCCGTTGCGGAAACGCCTGTACTCGCCCTGCATAACCCCTTTGGAAAAATGCACTATTTCCTCATCCTGCCCCCGCAAGATACGGAATTTGCCCGATAGCGGACGTTTTCCGCCCTTCAGATAATGGACGACTGTTCCATGCTGTTCGTCGTGGTGGTTCGCAAGTCACCGGATTCCACGATCCGCTGTGCGAAGGCAGAACAACACAGCAGCGTGAGAACGATGGCCGCAAGCATTTTTCTTATGTTTCCCTTTACCTTTCTCATTCGTCCGGATATTCAAGTTTCAATGTCATGCCGTCCAAAGCGATGCCTTCGCTAAGCGTGATGGCAAGTTTCTGTTCTTCGGAGAATCCTATGGTTTCCCCGTCCTGCAAGGTGACATCATCCGACAGGATATAATGCACGATGTCCATTAGGAAATCACGGATGTCACTCAGATCGGCAGGGGCATACACTTCGATTTCCTCTTTCCCGAATTTTCTCAGTCCGTAGGTATAGATGCCGGGGATTCCTTTCTGTGTGCGGTAGATGCCGAACCATATCCAGTCCATGACGGGCAGTTCATCTTCTTGCAGGAGTGCGGCCATATCCCTGTAAAATTCGGGTTGGAACACCATACCGTCGGTATATACCGCTGTAGCGTAGGACTGTTTCAGGCAGGAAGACGTGGCTCTGGTGAACAGTTTGGCTCTCTCCAGCAGGTTGGATTGGTCTCCGGTCACGGATACGAGGATATGTGCCTCGTGTTGTCGTGCCACTTCTGTTGCATCTTTCCACAGGTAGTTGCCTGTGCATAGTGTTCCGCTTCTCCGTTGGGTACGGGACCGGGCATGATGCTATTGCCAATGTCATGCCGCTGAACATTCCGACAAGTACGTCCCCGTTGTCGTCGTCATCGGTAAGGACGATTCCCCAGTCTTCCTCGAAGTCATGGATGAACTGTTTCTTGTCCCATTGATTTTGTGAAAGCAACACGGACGAGACAAAGCATCCTTTGATATTATCCTTTTCCATATAGTTCTTTCTTTTTGAGTCGTCAATTATTGAAGATTCTTGCGCAAGATAGGTATTTTACCCTGATTCCTTGGTACTTTCATCTGTTAATATACGATAAATGCAGGCCCTGCCTGTGACTTTACAGATAAAGGTTGCGCTCCGTTCAATAGATGCGCACATACTGTACTTCCCCGTCAAGCAGTTCAACATAGCGGTTGTCGGAAAAGCGCAATGTCTCCAGAGTCCTGCCTTCCTTCTTGACTTCCGATTTGTGGTATGGTTCGCCCCACGCGGCGATGACCATTTCCCTCGTCATGCCGGTATCGACCTTGCGGAAGGCAATCAGCTTCCCGTATTTCTCGCCGTACCGTTTTTCCAGCTGCCGATACGTGCCGTGCTTACAAACTCGTACACCTCGTCACCGCCTATAGGAAATGCTTCCACACGGACACCGTCAGCACCTTCCATCAGCAGAAACGCCCCGTCACTGTTCATCTTCAGGCCGATGTCCACACAACGGTACTCCGCACCTTCAGCCGGGGTGATTACCTGACCGTCCTCGGTCTCGACGGCCTTGGCAAGTGACAGGAATGTCTGTCCGACAAAGCGTTTCAGTTTCTCATAATACCCTATACAGGTCATGCTCAGCGGATACCTGAATGGGTTGTAATACATCTCATCACCGCTTTCTTTTTCACGGAGCAGCAGGCAGCATCCAGCCGACAGGTAGTCTGTCTTTGTCCAGACCTTCACTACCTCGTAATATTTCCCCACTACCTCTTTAGAAGGGGTGGTACTGATGTTGACCGCCTTGTACACCGTTCGGTCATCCCCGGTAAGGAAATTGACCGTGTAGAAAGCATCCCAGTAGCCGTTCCTGTCATTTTTTACCCCATGCATGTACAGGGTCTGTCCCGGAAGGGAAGTGAAACTCCGCTTCTCCACGTTCGTCAGGCTGTCATAGGGGTGGGCATTTGTCACCGTGTACTCTTTCAGTCCATCGTTCTTGGGAACGATGTTAAGCTGTGCATGGGCATACATCACCGTGCACAGGAAGAAGGTTATAATTGGAATTGTTTTCATACTCAATCACTTTTTAAGTTTACAGGTGGCATCCGGGAAAGAGCACTCAGCTATTTGCCGGAAATAGAGAACAGGTACAGAGACAGTCCTATCCCGACGGCAAGAATCACTCCCAGCCAGAACCGGAAAGTTTTCGGACCGAGCAGATTCATCCAGAAGTTACCTCCTGTACTACCCGGACGGGAATACGTCCACTTCCAGCCACAGATGACACCGACAAGCCATATCAGAAGCAGGCCCGCCACGACCAGATAGCCGTAGCGGGGTTCCTGCTGTATCAGATTCGGAAAATCCTTTATTTTATCCAACCATTCCATATCTCACCGGTTTATTTTTTCAAGAGCGCCGCAAATTCTTTAAGCTGTGGCAGTCCGTCAAAGAAATCAACGTCAAATTTGGCCGTTGAGCCGTTGGCGAGGGTGATTGTCAGAATACCATTGTCGTAATTGTAGTTTGAACTGGATATTTCCGACAATGTAAAAGAACGCATCTCAACATTTCCTTTCACGATGACCGGGTATGTCACCTTATCGCCGTCAACCGTGATGATACAGCTTTTGGCAGCCAACTTGCGGGCCTTATGTATCTTCCGCCAGGCTCTGAACAGCATGTACAGTCCGACAAGGGCAAGGATGATGGCTGTTGGTAACGGTCCGAGGATGCGAAGTGTACCGACTTTTATACCGAAAGGATAAACTACCGGTACTATTATCAGTCCGGCACCGACAAGGATTTCAGTCAGATTGTCCTTGATGGACGATTTGGAAGAATAATTGAATGTAGCCATATTCGGATATTAGTGAAGTTATTCGTTCGGTGATATTATTTTATGAAAAAGTACCAGATAAGCAGAGCCGCGGTGATGATTATGGACAGGACCGTCATGGCCGACCTGTATTTTTCGACAGCAGGCGATTCCTGCGGAGCTTCAAATTCCAGTATCGTAGGTGCTTGGCCTATCGCGCTATTAGGAATAGCCTCTATCTTGAACTCGTTGGGCTGTTTTTCAATGCCGATCAAGGCATAGGCACAATCAAGCTGATTGGCCTTTCTTGGCGAGAATACCGATTTGCTGAACAGGATGACGCCGTCATAATGATCGCTTATTTCCATTACCGAATCCATATCCCGTTGTCCTGTCAGTATATGACGGCCTGTATCAGGATCTACTATGTAATAGTCATAGCCACAGGACTGTACGGAATCATAACGGATTTCACCGATTTCCAGCGTATCCACTTCAGCCTTGATGCTCTGAAGGGTGGCCTCGTCAATTTCAGTCCCTTTCAACGGGCAGGCATACAGGCAATAGCGGCTGTCTTCGTGCATCACGGTTCTGATGGGATAGAGGTTTACTACTTTGCGGTTTTCCAGTTTGAGGTATGTCTTAGACAATTTGCCGATTGCTTTCCCGTTATAACCGGCCGGAACAGCACCTCCTTCAAGAATGGCTGACAGATTTTTAAGTTCGCTCATGTTGTAATTCTTTTTATTCGTTTTCGATTATTGTTGATTATTTGATTCCATTTTCTACAGTGAGACAGAAGTTCACCTCCCTGTACAGTTGTTCCAGCAGATGTTCGTCATCCAGCGACTTCCTGCCGGGACGTAAGAAACCGTCCGGAGTGTCGGATGCGTAGTAGAACATGTTCCCGTTGAAGGAGAGCATCAGGTCACGGCTGAAGGATTTCCGCAGGGCGGTCAGCTTCCGCATCATCGCCGGGGTGAGCACCATGCGGGCTTCCACCTCGTCATCCGCGTACACGGCAAAATGCCTCTCGAACTCCGGGTCTTCCAAATGTACGAATTTTGCCCCGTACTTTTCCTTCATTCCCTGGATTGTTTGCGCCAGGTAGCCGATTTTGTTTTCCAGATGGTCGGGCAGCAGCATCACGTAGCCCCTGAAGGTGCGGTTCAGCTTGCAGCACCCGAACATGCCCCTGAAACTGTGCATCGTGCTCTCTATCCTGACTCCGAATATCGGACGGATAAAATACTGGTACGGCACTTCAAGGAAGTTGAAGGCGAGAAATCTTTCGAATTGGCTGAAGTCACACCGGCATCCACGACAGTCATCATGTCATTTCCGACGGGAATGTCAAGACGGCCGTAACAGGTCGAACTTACCGAATTGCCCGATGACAATGCCGTTCCGAACAGGCGGCTGTCCGCAAAGACTTTCGGCTGTATGGAACCGGAAGGATTGTACCTTGCTCCCGGGAACAGCAGGTAGATGATGTGGGCCATCGTGTAGGTTTCCCTCTTGTTCAGCGCGGCAAAACATTTCATGAATGCGAAATGAAGTACAAAAAATACGGCAAAGCCTATCATGAGGTATTTTCCCGTGGTGACGGAAGTCTCATAGTCAGTACGGTCCACGAGGAATCCGCCGAAGATACAGAAACCGAACCACACGACGGTACACAGATAGACAATGGAGGTCAGGATGCGGAACACAATCCGGAGCATCCTGATACGGGACATCTCTTTCTTCATGTGAAGGGAAATGCCCTTGAAATCTATATTCTGACTTTCTTCCATGCTTTACTTGAATAATTCTCCCACTTTCACTTCCTTGATCTCACTTTCCGGGAACTCTATCAACTCCTGCTGCTCATGCTTGCGCCAGGATGCGATTATCGACGACGGAAACATTTCAATGTAATTGTTATAATCGGTAGCAGCGGCATTGTAGGTGCGCCGGATTGCCTGCAGCTCATTCTCCATGTCCTCGATCTGGACCTGAAGATGAAGGAACTGCTGGTTCGCCTTCAGCTCCGGGTAGTCTTCCACCGCCACATTCAGTCTTGACAGAAGCGAGGACATTTCCGTACCGCTTTTTATCTGCTCGGACTCTGTAGCGTTCGAAGCCCTTGACCGCAAATCGGCAATGCGGGTGAGAATCTCATTCTCGTGCCCCATGTATGCCTTTACGGATGCGACAAGATTGGGGATCAGGTTATTCCTCTGTTTGAGGACCACGCAGATACCGCTTCTGCATTGCTTGACCCGGTTCTTCTTTGCAATAAGGCTGTTGTTAGTGAATACTGCCCATAAAATAATTATGAGCAGTACCACGATAATACATATAACGGCTATAATCATATTTTCAGATGGATTTAGACATACAATTCAGCCGGTATGACTCTGATTGTCCCTTCCCAGTAGAAGTGGGGGACGATGCCGTCTGAAGGAAGATAGCCTTGGGGAAGTTCCTTGTAATAAAGGACAAGTTTCCTTACTTCCACATCGGCGCCTTCCACGATTTCACCACTCAGTTTCACGGTTGACCAGCAGTCCTCCTCCTTGGCAAGACTGACTACGCCCTCACATCCGGGAGCTACCGGCTGCCTGCCTTCACACATGTTGCGCAGCTTTTCCATCACTCTCTTCAGCCATTCCACATCGTTCATGTGTCCCTTGTCCAGTGCGTATATGCCAATACCATGGAAAGAGTCGTCCTTGTGCTTCACGCCTTTCCACGCCTCTGCCGGGGCACTGACAATCCCCGCGTAAACGATATATCCTTCCGTGAATTTTCTCAACCACTTGCTTTTGCCCAGCCATGGTGCCTTTCCTGCAAGTTTCTTGAAGAACTCGGTCTCAGAACTGCGTGGCGTCTGCATGTACGGTTTCATCTTGTCAAGCTGTGTCGGGTTCTTGTACAGTTCCCTGTCTCGCTTGGCTTCTTCGGCCTCCTTTGCACGCCGTGCGGCCAGTTTCTCCCTGTATTTACTTACGTCAAGACCTTGTGCTTCCATTTGGTCAAGATCATTCTCTGTCATGGTTTTCTCCCATTTCTGTTGCTGCATTTTTGAAAAGTGCCATAATCGTAAAACTTTTAAGATATTGTTGATCCTATTTTTTTCGGATTCTACCATTCGATTGCCTTCCAAGGGGAATCTTCTTTATTGAGAAGCGCTCCCACGACTTCATCCGCAGTCTCGTAGTCATCTGTTTCGCCTCTCCATATTCCGCGTCCCACGGCAAAGCTGTTGCCGTATTCTTCCCACGAATTGAAGGATTCCTTGGCTATGCCGGCAGTGGTTCTGATGGTTTCCCACATTTCGTCTTCATTGATGTAGCCGCAGATGAAAGCCCAACGGGCCATGTTCACGGCACGTACAAGGTCCCATGCCAGCACGGTTTCGGGCAGGTCCGCTTCCGTCGTTTCATTTACTCCCATTACAAATTCAGCTATCGTGAACGCATCGCCGATCTTGCTGTCCTCGTCCGCCTTTTCTTCCTCGGTGATGGCCTCGATTCCACGCTGGCGGATTTCAGTCAAGGCCGGATCCGCACCGGCATGTTGGCCTTCGTTCAGCAGCCATGAGATGGTCTCCAGGGCACTCTTCCTGTCAGTAACTTCCCACCATTCCTCAAGCATTTCCTTAAGGGTGTCCGTGCCTGCTGTACTTTCAAGGGAGTCCACGTTGTCATCGTTGTATAGGAACAGAGGTGCCCCATAAGCCAGAAGTCTGTTCTGTTCAGGTGTCAGGCTGTTGTCGCCCTTGCGGGTGATTTCCCAACCTGCATATACGTCAAAACCGTCCGAGAAATCCGGTAAACCTTCCGGCATGAATCCGGCATTCATTGCCTGCTGCATCATGTTCCCTGCGAACTCGATGTTTTTGCTGTAGGTCTCCATTATCGCCTCGGGATCCTGGGCGGATTCTGCCATCATCTTTGCCTGGTATGCCTGTGCCTCCGCAACTCCCGGGAACATCTCGGCCGAGTCCTGCATCAGCTTTTCATGCATCTTCATCAGGTCGGTGCCTTCAAATCCGGGTACGTTGCCATACAAGGCTTGCGCCTGTTCCAGTGCTGCTTTCATGGCCTGAGCCTGTGCTTCTCTTGCGATTTCCTCGGGTGTCTGAGGTGTCTTCTTGGTTTCTTCTGCCATATCTTTCTAATATTAAATTTGTTAATGAATATCTTACCTGTTTATTCCGCTCCGTTTTCAAGAAGTTTTTCCACGATTTCGTTGAAGCCGCGCTCTCCTGCATAGTACAGGGCGGTGTGCTGGAGGTTGTCTGAGATGCTAACATTCGCGTGAAATTCAAGCAGGACGGACACAAAATCGTTGTGGCCCTCCTTGGCTGCAAGAATAAGCGGGGTTTCCCCGTTGTCATTCTGTGCGTCAACCGCAGCTTTGGCCTTCAGCAGAGCCTCGCCTATAAAGCGGTTACCTGAAATGGCCGCGTAATGTATCGGGGCATTGCCGCTCAGCATAGCTTTGCCGGGATCGGCTCCGGTCCCGAGAAGAAGGTTGACCATGACAAGATTCCCCTGCATACAGGCGAGTATCAGCGGAGTCTCTCCGCCGTCATTCGTCGAGTCAAGCATGGACTTGTCTGACAGGAGCAGCGTGCGGACAATTTCACCCTGTCCGTTATACACGGCCTGATGAAGCGGGGTGTTGCCACGTGCATCCCGGTCATTCCCGCACGAGAGTCGGGCGACCACTTCCCGCAGCCCGTGGGCTGTGGCATAGTCGATGGCCTTGTGGCCGGAGGCATCGGCGACCTCCGTATCGGCTCCCTGATCCATCAGGAAAAGGGCGGCATCTGTACGCTTGTTGTCAAGCAGGCATATTAGCGGGGTTCGTCCTTCATTGTCCGTCACGTTGATGTCGGCCCCCTTCTGGAGCAGCTTCCCGAGGATTTCCTTGTTGCCGCTCCGTGCCGCCGCGTGGAGCGGGCTTTCGGAACGGTTGTTGATACATGACGCGTCGGCATCGTTGTCAAGAAGCAGAGCCACTATGTCCCTGTAACCTTTCTGACAGGCATAATAAAGAGCAGTGTTTCCTTCCTGATCCCTTTTGTTGATGTCAATTCCTCCCTTTTTCAGGAATATCTGGACAATGCTTTTCTGCCCGTTTCGGCAAGCATTGAGAAATGTCTGGTTGTTGTCCATATATCTTTGTTTAAGAATATTTCAATAATAGTCTTACGAGATTGTCATTGTTGTAGTCTGCCGCCACGTCCATGGCCGTTTTGCCTTCATTGTTTACGGCATTTACGTCAGGCAGCTTGAAGTCCAGCAGGAGTTCAATCGCTTTCTGTGCCATGCTGTCACGACAACATGCCGCCACATAATGCAGGAGGGTGTTTCCCCGGTTGTCCGTCTTGTTCACGTCAGCTCCGGCTTCGAGAAGCTTTTCGAGGATTTCCGTGGGGTCGTCAGAACCGGCTGACCAGCCGTAAGGCACATATTTTTCGTTCGCCTTATGACCACCGAAGAGAATCATCATGGGAGTTTGGCCGGAAAGATTGGCGGCGTTGGGGTCGGCCTTTCCCTTGAGCAGCCAACCGAATGCCGTTTTACCCAACCTGTAGCCGGTATGGCGGCAGGAAAGGGCAAGTGCCGTGTTGCCTTCCGTATCAACAGGAAGCTCGGGATTCCAGCCTTTTTCCTTCATCAGGTCAAGCAGCCCCTTGTAAACCTCGGTATCCTTGCAGAAATAGTCCTTACTCACCCATACCGAAAAAGCCGTCTCTTCATTCGGGAAACGGTAATTCGGATTCGCTCCGCCGTTCAGAATCATGGCCGGAGCATCCTGTATGCTGTCAAACCAACTGAACGCACAAGCGAGGGGCGACTTGCTTTCAAAGTCATACATATCCTTGTGCTCACACACCGTCTGCAGGTCTGCACCCGAACGCAGAATGGCATCCAGTGCCTCCATATCCTTCATGTACATAGCCTGGAATATGTCCATGTTGCCGTGCAAGGCCGAAAGTTCGTCAACATCGGGGTCGCTTCCGGAAAGGAAGGCCGCGATCTTCATCGCCTTGTTCTCTATGGCGGCATCCCAGGCTGTCTTTCCACTGTTTGACTTGTCTTCCGGATCGGCCTTGTCTTCTTCAACAAGCCTTCTGGCAAGTCGGTAGCGGTTTCGCCATCATCCTCCAGCCTTGCAATCCTGCTCCTGATTTCCTCTATCTTGTTTTCGGGGTAACGGTATTGTACGGATTCGTCCAGTTCCTTTTTCGCGAACCGGATATCCCTTCTGATGTCGCCTGAAGCGGCACAAAAACCGAAAAGCACGTTCTCGCCGTTAAGGTCGGTTGAGTTGACGCGTGCTCCGGAATCTATGATCGCTTCCGCCATCTTGAAATGACGGTTCCTTATGCACTCGATAAGGGCCGTCGTATTCTTGGCCGAACGCGGTATATTCGCTCCTTGTTCTATGAGCATGACGGCTATTTCTTTCAGTTTGTCTTCATCTGCACAGCCGGCACTGGTTCTGCCGAGGATATGAATCGGGGTGGAACCGTTTGCATCCTTCGTGTTGGGTTCGGCATCACGTTCAAGAAGTATCTTGACCCCCTCCGTGTCTCCATACTGGCAGGCAAGATGCAACGGAGAACGGTCTTCGTACTGTTCGTCGCTGTCATCGACGGGCACTTCCCGGAGCGCCTGATGAATTGCATCCTTCGGCTGACTTGTCGAATAAAGTCTGTATATGTCACTGTATTTCATGGTTGTATGTTTTTTATCAGTTCTTCAATGTGTTGATATTTATTGCCCAAACGGGCGTGGATAGTCCGCACCTCCGTGTGCAGGTGCAGTCTGGCCGACACTTTCGCTTTCAGCCTCAACAGTTGTACGGCGGCGAGGTTATCGGGAGCATCCTCCGGCATGGGACAACCGGCAGGGCTTTTTTCGTATTCCCAGCGGAGGACGGCTTCCGGCAGGTTTTCCGGCAGACGTTCCGTTAACGGTGGCAGCAGCCTCTCCGCTTCCAACAGCAGGGAACGGCAGTCATTATACAGAGAAAGGTAGTAGTAGCATAACGCCTTGTTGTAAAGTGTCGGCAGGTCAGACTTTCCTGCCTGCGTGAAACAGGAGAAGGCAAAGGCATATTCGCCACTTACCATATAGGTAATACCTGCGGAAAAAAGTTCTTTTTTCTGGGATTCAGGCATGGTTTGTTTATTTCCATATATTCCAATCATAGATACTTAAACACTAAAAGAGATTTCAGACTGTTATGGGTGGAAACAAAAAACCGACGATATTCGGGCGCAGAGAACGCTCCCCAGTACCGTCGGACCATAAAAATATCCTGCCTTTTTTGAGACAATATGGCAGAGGATGAGTATTTATAGGAACTTTGTCGTAAGACAAGGATAACCCCGGATAATTGATTCCGGTAATCCATTGTAAATTAAATGTTTTATTATATATTGACGCGCGATAATTG
>ENA-OQHA01000770-OQHA01000770.1-human-gut-metagenome-genome-assembly--contig:-NODE-770-length-14780-cov-3.722719_pt1 | contig 14780 bp, 21 predicted proteins | sample MGYA00242558_ERZ504707 | MGnify/ENA primary metagenome ERZ504707 (study PRJEB26092, sample SAMD00036197) | human gut metagenome | host: Homo sapiens | study: EMG produced TPA metagenomics assembly of...
AGCCATCGCCAGATGCCCGTTGTTGTAGGTGTACTTGTAGTTCCCCTCGACCACGAAGCGGTTGTCGGTGAACTCCAATCCCTCTTTGAGTATCCTTTCGCTCACCACCTTTATCGGAAAACCGTAAGTTCACCGACCTGCGTGTACAACCCTCCGGTCGTTGGCATTCTTGGCTATCTCCTGCAAACGCTTTCCGATGACCTTCTCATCGGCGGAATCCACTCCGTCCACCTTTATTATATTAAGGCGGTTGCCTCCTTATCGGTCTGCATCACCGACAGGAAACGGTTCCAGTCCTCCGTCATGGCATCTATAAAAGCCGTGTTGTTACGCAGCTCACCGGTCTTCGACTCCAGCTTGAACTCCGAATCACGCTTGCCTTTGTTGAACGACTTGCGTTCCCCTTCGAGTGATGCGATGCGCTTTTCAAGTTTCGCCTTGTCCAACAGGTCGGTGTTACCGGAGAGCAACGCCATGTATTCCGAGAAATTCATGCCCGATTTTTCGTCCATAGCCCCCTCGTCGATGGTACGCGCACCCATCGCGCCGCTTTTGAGCTGCGAGATGAAAGTCTGCTTGCAGTGCAGGAGGTTGAACTTGTAGCTGTCCAGTGACTTTTCCACCGCATAGATGATTACATCCACGTTGTTCCCGGCGAAATGCTTGGCAATCTCATTTCCGGCTCTAACTCCGCGTCCGTCACGCTGTTGCAGGTCGGACGGTCGCCACGGCGTGTCCAAATGATGGATTGCGACACACCTTTTCTGCGCGTTCACACCCGTGCCGAGCATGGAGGTGGAGCCGAACAGCACGCGCACCGTCCCGGCGTTCATGGCATCTATCACCGCCTTCCGCGCCTTGTCGGTCTTGCACTCCTGAATGAATCGCACCTCGCTTGGCGGTATGCCGTAATCCTCCGTCAGCTTGCGCTTGATTTCCGAATAGACGTTCCACCCGTCGCCCGGCTGATATGTCCCCAAGTCCGAGAAAACGAACTGTGTGCCTTTCTGCGCGTCGTATTTTTGGTAATACTCCGCAATCATCTTGGCACAATGGCTTGCCTTGTTATCGGGGTGGTCTTCGTAATGCGGGTCTATCATGCGCATGTCGAGTGCCATTTTCCGGGCGTAGTCCGTGGCGATGAGCATCTTCGCCTTTTCCTCCGTTTCCGAAAGCGGCAGCCTACCTAACAGGGTGGCGTCACCCGTCTTGGCGAACTGCATCAGCTTTTGTATGAAGTCCTCCTGCTCCGGCGTGGGCGGTATGTGGTGCAGTATCTCATTCTTGTTGGGACGATCCACGCCACATCCTCCGCCGTGCGGTAGTCCGTGATTTCATTATAGAAGGCGGCAAGCTCCGGCACTTTGATAAAGTAGCGGAAACGCTCCTTCTGAACCACGTTGTTCGTAACGTTGAACTCGAAGTCGGTCGTCTTTTTGGCGAATATCGCCGCCCACGCATCGAAACACCTGATGTCCTGCCGTTCCAGCTCTTTCGGACGCAAATACTTGAATAGCAGGTATAATTCCGTCAGCGAGTTGCTGATGGTAGTACCCGAAAGGAAGGTCGTTCCCAAATCCCTGCCCGTGCGCTCCTGTATGGTGCGGATGGCAAAGAGCATGTTCAGTGCCTTCTGGCTTCCCTCGCTGTTGCCCAGTCCCGCCACACGGTCATGGCGCGTGTTGAACGTCAGATTTTTGAACTGGTGGCTCTCATCTATGAAGATGTGGTCAATGCACATCTGCTTGAAATCCACCACGTCGTCCGTGCGTGACTTTATGGCGTGTTCCACCTTTTCCAGCTTCGCCACGAGGTTGTACTTGCGCTTCTCCAGCCCTTTCAGCATCGCCCGCGACACGTTCCGTCCCTGCTGGCGCAACACTTCGAGGTTTTCCTCCACCGTGTCAAGTTCCGCTTGCAGGATGCGCTGCTGCAACTCCGGCGACTGCGGTATCTTGCCGAACTGGTCGTGCGACATGATGACACAATCGTATTCGTTGTTCTTGATGTTGTTGAAGAAACGCACGCGGTTGGCGGTCGAAAAGTCCTTTTCCGATGCGTACAGGATACGTGCGTTGGGATATGCCGCCTGATAGGTGGCCGCAATCTCCGCGACGTTGCTTTCAGTCCGATAATCATCGGCTTGTGCGCCAAGTTCAGACGCTTCATCTCATGCGCGGCGATACACATTATCAGCGTCTTGCCGGTTCCCACTTCATGGTCGCATATTCCGCCGCCATTCTGTTTCAGCATCCATACGCAATCCATCTGCGAGGGATAGACGCTCTTGATGCCACGGCTTGCCAGCCCTTTCAGGTTGAGGTCGGGGAAGGTCTGGTGCGAGCGTCATACTTCGGGCGCACGAAACAGTTGAACTTTCGGTTATACATCGTCGTCAGCCGCTCCTTGAACTGCGGCGACTGCTCTTCGAGCCATTCGGAGAAGCCGTTTCGTATCTCGTCAATCTTGGCGTTGGCGAGCTGTATTCCCTCGCTGTCGCGCACCTTGATGTCGTTGCCATGCTCGTCCTTGCCGATGGACTTCATCATGTCGGGGCAGGTGTTGTGCAGGGCATGTTTCAGGAGGTGCATACCGTCATAACTGCGGTAATAGCCTTTTACCAAAAATTCGTCCGTGATCTTCATGGTGCGGTAGCCGCACGCCACGGAAAACTCGTCCATGCTGGCGGAATAGGCGATTTTCACGTCCGTGTTGAAAAGATGACTCATGTAGCGGCATACACGCCCGTGGGAATCCAGCGTTCACCGAAGTTGAAGTCGAGGTCCTCGAAGGCGATACGCTGCGGCTCGGCTTCCTTCAAAGCCTCCAACGCCTGTTTCACCTCCGGCAATCTTTCGTTTTCCGGATTACCGTCTATCCATGCCTCTATGCGCTCCGCCTTCTCTATCACGTTCCCCGCGATGAAGCGGTCTTTAATCTCGTAACCGGTTACGAGCGGATTGTAGAAGATGCGTCCTTTGAGGGCATTGAGAAGTTCCTCTTCCGTACTGTCTGTTATCCCCCGCATATAACCGAGATTGACCGTACCGTACTTGTTGAGCGATGCGGACAAGGCTTCTTCGGGAGAGCCGACGTTGGCATGGTTCTCCACCGAGAAGGAAACGGGACGGTCGAAGATGTCCGCCTTGACGAACTTGCCGTCCTCCGCACGTTCCAGCGAAAGGATGTCGCGTCCTCCGGCATCCATCATCACCAGTTTCACGTTCTGTTTGGCGTTGAGGTTGCCATAACGCATGACAAACTCATCATAGCAAGTGTTGAGATACCCGCGTTGCGGCTTGTGTTCCGTATGGTTCTCCGCCTCATAACTGTACAGACGCTCGTAAGCATCACGGATTGAGATATACAGCAACGCCTTTTCTTTTTGGTAGCCGGTCAGGTCAAGCGGTTGAAATGTCGCGCCGTAAGGCGTGATGTCTTTCAGGTAGCCGAGATTGCGGGAAGCGTCCAGCACCATCGAGCCGTCACGGTAGTGCGGCTCCAGCATACCGTTGAACGGACGGGGAGAAAGGTCTATAACTTCCTCCTTCGGCTTTTCCGGTTCAAATTCAGGGAATAGTGAAGTGGTTGCTTGTTCACTTGGGTTATAGTCCGTAACGGGAACGGGAGTTGCCTCCGGCTGTGCTTCGGGTTGTTGTGCTGCTTCCTTTTGCTCCGGTTTGTTATCCGACGAAGGCACAAAGGCAGGATTCAGCGTGTCCTTGACACCCGACTTTTTCAGTTGTTCCTGTCTGTGCCGTTCCGCTTCAAGCCGTAGAGCCTTGCGCCGTTCCGGTGTCAGGCTCATCATCGTTTCATAGAAGCCGTTGATGGGCGGATTGGTTTCCCAATCCAAAGTGGCATAAATATCTTCAGGGTCGCTTTGCTTCCCTGCATTTTCCGGCTTTGCTCCTTGCTTTCGGTTGCAGGCTTGACGGATTCAACAGGAGGAACTGCCATAATCGGCGGTTTCGGTTTAGGAATGGCACGCTTTGGCTTGTTTTCCTTTTTGGTTGCCTTTTTCTTTTTGGCAGGTTCTTCTATGGGCATACCCCAAAGGTCAAGCAGAGTGAGCTGAACGGCATTTGAATGATTCGTCTGGCGTGGCTCAATCTCCGGCTTCTCGTCTATGGGGTGAACTTTCGGTTTCTCCGCTTCTGTGATAAAAACATTAGCGGTAGAAGTCACCGCTTCTACTTTCGGAGCCGGCCGTACTTCCTCAGGTGTACTTTTATCCGTATTTTCTGCTTGCGCCGGATGCAGGCTGTGTTTTTCGTAGAGTTCCCTGTTGAGTTGGTGCAGTTCTATTTTCAGATGTTCCCGTAAGTCTTCCGCCAATTGTACGGTGTCGCCTCTGTGCATGAGCTTATAGGCAGGCTTCCCGTAAGGGTCGGTACTTTTGGTCAAATCCGTGTGGGAAAGCGAACCGATGCTCCATACATACCCGTTTACGGAAGTGCCGATAGGGTCTGTTCGGTTTGCACAAAAAGTTTCTCGTTATAATACAGTTCCCCGTTCTTTCCGCTGTTCTTTTGCAGGATAATCAAATCACTGCCCACCTCCGTACCCGCATTTTCCGTAAAGAGGTTGTTCGGCAGACGGGCAACACCCACCAGATTGGCGTGGTTCATCATATACTCGCGTATGGGCGCATTGGTCGGGGCATCCAACACCCCCTGCGAGGTAATGAACGCCACGATTCCGCCTTCACGCACCGCATCAAGGCTTTTCAGAAAGAAATAGTTGTGTATCGTCTTGGATGCCGACCGTCTTGCCACGTCATGGCTGTTGGTAAATTCCGGGTCGAACACAGCCACATCGCCAAACGGGATATTGGAGATAGCCAGATCAAAATGGTTCATGAACGGCTTTTCAATTTTCTCGTACCCCTGTATCCTTACTTTCTGGTCGGAATGCAGGTGTCTCAATATCTTGCCTGTCATCAGGTCTTTCTCAAAAGCCATGATGTCCGCGTCCGGCTTGTTCTCTAATACGGCATCCACAAATGCGCCAACGCCTGCCGACGGTTCCAGTACCCGGTCGGGACGTATGCCGTGTTCATGTAGCACATCCGCAATAGTGCCTGTTATCTCCGGCGGAGTATAGAAAGCGGTCAGGACGGATTGCTTCATGGCATCCATGTACCGTTTATACTCCGTATCGTCTTTTGTATTCTCCCGTAGTAACTTGTGTAGTTCCACGGTAGGGGCAAACAGTTCGAGGTCGGATTTCGCCCAGTGGACGGCATCCGTCAGTTCCTTGCAGGGTTCAGAATACATTTCAGACCGCCGAAACCGCAATAACGCTCCAACAAGAGCCTTTCGCGTGCGGTGGGGGTGCGTTGTTCCCTGTCAAGGACGAATGCCGTCCGTATCGCCTCGATGTTGTCCCGCAACCTTTGTTTGCGGTTAAACGCCATATTCCTCTATATAAAGGACGACAGCCCCCGTCAGCTCCGTGTAGAGCAGGTCGTAATCGGGCGACAGGGCGAAATTGTCGTCCGAGAGGTCATAGATTAAAAATACATTTCCGACAAGCGGCAGCAGTTTTCGGGTAAAGGATTCACGCTTCGCTTCCGGCACATCATCGGCAAACTCGTTCTCCACGACTTCGCGGAGGATGGCGTACTTGGAGTAGTGAAGCCCCTCCAGCAATGTGTTCATCGCCAGTTCCTGCGCTCCAGCAGCAGGATAGCCTTCAAGCCTTGCCCGTTCATACGTTCCGGCGGCACGGTCGGCGCGTTCACGGATGAAGACTTCGTCGGTTGCCTGTTCAAACCTGTTTGTTCGGAGATAGTCCAGCAGGTACAGACCGTAATAGGAAAAGTCGGTCTGTCCTTCGTTTTTCTTCTTGTTGTTCATTACTTTGGAATTTAGTGGATTGGTAAATCATGACCGGGATAATTGTCTGAAAGGAGAAAGAAAAGGCACTCGGTATCCCTCCGAGTGCCACCACTAAGTCCAAAGTATGAGTGTAATCCGGTATCGAAGAACAGTTCATTACTCTGAATCAGTGGCAAAGGTAGTGCAAATCGAAGACAATACGAAATAAACCTGTTTATTTCTATTGTTGAGATGCAGCCTGCTTTCTCAAAAGTGAATACTATTTCTTCCGTCCTGAAAATTTCTTGGTCGTTTTCCTTTCGGGGAACACGAAAGTCGTGTTGTAGTCCCCGTCAAAGCAACCACGGCATCGAAGCTCTTGCCCTGCTTGCTCTTGAAACCTTTGAGCAGCTTCGTGTGTCCGTCGGTGAGCAGGTCTTTGATCTCTTCATCGGTGAGGGTACGGTTTGCCTTCAGGCGGAACACGGGCAGCCCGCACTCCGCGTTGTCGCAGCGGACGACCTTGCCGTAGAACTGCATACTGCCCGTTCTGCACTTGGGACACTTGCAGCCGGAATCCCTGCGGGCGAACAGTTTGTCGCACGAGAGCAGTTCGGAGGTAATTTCCCGCGTGTACGCCTCTATCTCCTTGCGGAAGGTATCGGCAGGAAGTTCCCCGCGCTCAATGCGTGCCAGCTCCTTTTCCCATTCGCCCGTCATGGCAACGTCGGCGATGCGTATCGTCTTCACGACCGAGTAGAGGGCAAGCCCCTTTTCGGTGGGTACAAGCGACTTCTTGCAGCGTTCCATGTACCCCCGTTTGAAAAGCGTTTCGATAATCGCTGCACGGGTAGCAGGCGTGCCGATGCCGCAGTCCTTCAAAGCCTGACGCAGCGCATCGTCCTCAATCTCCTTGCCTGCCGTTTCCATAGCGGACAGCAGGGTGGCTTCGGTATGCAGCGGTTTGGGCTTGGTCTTTCCCTCTGTGATGGAGGCGGCTTTCAGTGTCAGCGTGTCGCCTTCCTGCCAGCCGGGAGGATGGTTTCCTCTTTCTCTTCCTCGCCATAGACAGCACGCCACCCGGCTTGTTTGATGATGCTGCCTTTTGCCACGAACTCCGCTCCGGCACACTCCGCCGTAACAGTGGCTGTGTCTTTGACGCATTTTTCAGAGAAAGCCTCAATCATGCGTCCGGCAATCATCTGATAGACGATACTATCTTCTTTGGAGAGGAATAGCGGTTTCTCGCCCGTGACGAGCAAGGCATGGTGGTCTGTTACCTTGCCGCCGTCCACGCTGCGGCGTGTCGGCACTGCCTTCAGATTGACTTTTTCTTTCCATTCGGGCAGATTGCCGATGAAGTCGAGTAGCTTGGGGATTTCCACGAACACGTCTTCGGGAATATAACGGCTTCCGGTTCTCGGATAGGTGATAAGTTTCTTCTCGTAGAGCTTCTGTGCGATTTCAAGCGTCTGTTCCGCCGTGAAGCCGTGCTTGGCATTAGCTTCCTTCTGGAGCGTGGTCAGGTCGTACAGAAGCGGAGTGTCCTCCGTCTTCTCCTTACGTTCTGCTTTCGTGACAGTAGCTGTGCCTGTTTCCTTTATCTTATTATATAGTTCCGTCGCCGGCTCTTTCTCTTTCCATTTCTCGGAAGAAGAGAATTTCACCACTTCGCCGTTGCCATCGTCAGCGGCAATATGGAGCTGCCAGAACGGTTTCACCGTAAAACGGCGGTTTTCCCAATAGCGTGCGCACACCATCGCCAGCGTGGGCGTCTGCACTCGTCCGATGGAGTACGTGCCGTGTCCGGCGGCGATGGAGAGTGCCTGCGTGCCGTTGATGCCCACAAGCCAGTCGGATTCGCTCCGTGCTTTGGCGGCAAGATAGAGGTTGTCATACTTGCTTCCCGCTTCGAGGTTGCGCAGTCCCTCGCGGATAGCCTTGTCGGTGAGCGAGCTTATCCACAGGCGTACGAAAGGCGTGGTACATCCGATATAATGGTAAAGGTATCTGAAGATAAGCTCACCCTCGCGTCCTGCATCGGTCGCCACGATGATCTGCTCGCTTTCCTTGAAAAGACGGGCGATGATTTTTATTTGCGACACCACACCGCTGTCGGGCTTGTAGCCTTTCTCTGTCTTTTCCTGACGGGGAATGAGCGTGAAGGTTTCGGGAATGATGGGCAGGTTGTCACGGACGAAGCCGCGTATGCCGTAGCCGTCGGGCATGGCAAGCTGGACGAGGTGTCCGAATGCCCATGTCACGGCATAACCGCCTCCCTCGAAATATCCTTCCTCTCTTTTTGTCGCACCCACGATGCGGGCGATTTCTCTTGCCACGGATGGCTTTTCTGCAATGATTGTCTTCATGCTGATTACTTTTTATGAATTATTACTTTGGATTTAGTGGCGGACACGGGATGTTACATCTTCATGCCCTTATTGTTTCTCTTCTGAGGCTTCTCTTGCTGCTTTTGCTGTTTGTCGTCTTTCGGGGCGGTCTGTCCCTTCTGTAAAGGCTCTTTCAGGTTCTTGGTCGCCTCGTTGGTCTTGCCTTCGCTGTTCACCGCCACCTGTGTACGGCTCTCGTTGGACGGGGCTACCTTCTGCGCGTTGTCGGGGTTGGTGTCGTAGCGATACGGGCGTCCCTTCTCCGGGTTGAACTTGATGTACATCGTGGCGTGGAAGCCTGTTTGTCGGTCACGTTCTCCAGTTTCACGGCTTTGCCTGCCGCGTAGTCGGCTTTCTGCTGGTCGGTGAAGTTCACACCGCTCCATTTGCTGATGGAGCGGATGCTGCCGTCGGCGTTCGTCCACGTGTTGCGGCGTTGCTCTTTCTGTGGGGCTGCGGAATTTTCCATGCCCTGAGCCTGTCCCTGCGTGGGATTGTTCTTGGCTTCCTGCGTCTGGGCGGTACGCGGCGACCTGCCGGTTCCCGGTACGAACTCCACGCCTCGCTGCTCGACGTTCACTTGAAGAGTGGTGACGAACTTCCTGCTGTCGTTGCGTTCGATGAGCTTGTCGCGCACGGGCAGCCCGGCACGCAACATATCCTGTTCCTGCTTGGTGATTTCCGTCTTTCCGATGCGCTCCGGTATGCGCACCTTGTTTGCTGGAATGTCCGTGATTTCATTCGTCTTGCGGTCTATGCTGATGAACGAGGGGATGATTTCACCCGTTTCCTTGTCCACGATGTCCACGACCCTGCCGAGGTTGCCCGTTTCACGCAGGTTTTACGGTCTTCGTCGGAGAACTTATGTTCCTTGTACTCGTCGAGTTTCTGCTCCTTACGGATGAAGTGCGGCACGAGGCTGATATTGCCTTCACCGTCTTTCTTGAAGGAGAGGCGGGCGTCCAGCTCGAAAGCCTCGCCGCCGAACTTGGGCGATACTTTCACCAAATCGGACTTGCCGTAGTTGAGCATCTTGGTAAGGTCGCCGGACTTTTCAAGGTCGGCACGTTTCACGCCCCATTTTTCTTCCAGCTCCTGCCAGTTGATTTTGCTCTCGTCAATGGCTGGTAGCCCCGTCTGCCTTGCGTCTGTTGTTGCGGGCTTTCCTGCTTCTTTTCCATTTCTTCCTGTTTTTGGTTTTCTTTGGGCTGCTCTTCCTGCTTTTGTTCCGTCTGCTCCGTCTTTCCGGCGGTCTGTTCTTCCTTCACCTGCTTTTCGTAGCCGGAAGTGTCCACCTTGTGGGGCGCAAGCAGTTCCTTGTTGGCTTCGGGGTCTTTCAGCAGGTCTTTCATCACCTCCATCAGTTTGTCGGCTTGGTCTGCCGCGACACGGTAGAAACCGAAGCGGCTGGGTTCCTTGCACTGCCGGAAGAAGTTTTTGAAGAAGTTGTCCAGCACATCGCCGTGGCGGTCGAATTGCAGGAAACTCTGCGCATTCTCCGCTTTCGCAGGGGTACGCTTGGGGGAACCGTCGGCATCCAGCCCGGCTACCACGCTGATCTCGCCCGTCTTCTCGTCACGGACTATCAGCACGTCCTTTTCAGTTGTTTTCTTTGCCATTTGAAAAATGTTTTAATGGGTTATTTTTGAAAAAAATTATGGATACGAGCCTTGTAGAAGGCTATATCTTCTTTTTTGAAGTCCTTTACGTGTCCGGAAAGGAACGTCAGCACGTCCTCTTCGCTGTAATAGTCTTTTTGCCGAGCGTCTTGTACGGCAATGCGCCGATGCTGCGGTAGCGTTGCAGGGTACGCTTGCTTATCTGGAGCAGCATACAGAGGTCTTGGTTGTCGAACATCCTGATACGTTCTATCGGATTCGGGACTTTGCCGGACGGCTGCAAGGAAAGCAGCAGTTCGTCCTGACGGTCAAGCCGTTCCATCAGTTTCTGCATCCAGCTCTCGAAATTGTTTCGGGTAAGCAGTTCCATACGTCACGTCCTCCTTCCTTTGGGTTTGCTGCCGCCCGTGCGCAAAGCAAAGTTGTGGAACAAGGCGTCAATCGTTTCTTCTTTATTCCTGACCGTATTGTCGTTCAACAGTCTTTGTATTTCAGAAAGGCGGTAACGGCATTTGCCACGCACTATTATGTACTCGATACGGTGTTCGTCCCTCATGCGTTGCAGGGTACGGACGCTCACGTTCAGCAACTCGGCGGTCTGGGCAGTGTCAAGCAACCGGTCTTTTGTTTCCGTCTCCTGCCGTTGCCTTTCCTCTTTTAATTCGCGGATATATCCGGCTATTTCCGCAATCTGTTCCATCATAGCCTTATATGCGGAACTTTCAATTGTTATCACTTTCATATACTGTTGTTTTTATTGTTTCTGGGGCAAAGTTCGGCAATAAACAAAGGCGGCTTTAACAACTCACTACGTGACTCACGTAAGATTTTTATCGGGAATGGCTCCGTAACCCGGCAAAATGACGCAACAAACTGCCTTATAGCGGAAAACCGCACCTGTTTCATAAGGTCTCGTTACCTTTGCGCAAACTCATAAATCGTATGAATATGGAAATAGTATCTATTGAGAAAAAGACTTTCGATGAGATGATGGCACGGATGGGTGCTTTCGTGGAGAAGGTAGCCGCCTTACAGCGCAAGGGCGATGAAAGGCGGCTTGCCAGATGGCTTACCGGTGGTGAAGTATGCCGGCAGTTGAGAATCAGCCCGCGCACGTTGATGAAACTGCGTGACAAGGGTTTTATAGGCTACTCGCAAATCGGCTGTCGGTTTTATTACAAGCCGGAGGATGTGAAAAGGGTCATCCCGTTAGTCGGATGATTTGCCCGGCAGACCGTTAACCAAGTATTCACCTGAAAAATCCTATGCAGAATGAACGAAGAAAACAATGTCATCACAATGGACACTGAGTCTGTGACTGTGTTGTTGCAGAATATGCAGAAGAACTCGAAATGGCTTTCTGGCTTTTTGGAAAGTTACAGTCCTCCGCTGGACGGGGAACGTTACCTGACAGACAAGGAGGTGGCGGAACTGCTCCGTGTGAGCCGCCGTACCTTGCAGGAATACCGGAATAACCGCATATTGCCTTTCATCCTATTGGGCGGGAAGGTACTTTACCCTGAATCGGAACTGCGGAAAGTATTAGAGGCAAACTATCGGAAACCGGTTAGATAAACACGCGGGTATATAAAAAAGGAACGGACAACTCCATTCGTGGCTGTCCGTTCCTTTTTTTGTTGGCGTATATGCGTGTTCAGCAATATCCGGCTTTCCCGTTCTGTAGGAACATCACGTATGCCTGCCGTTTTTCCTTCGAGAGTGCTTTGTCCACAAGCCATGTGCGGAACACGTGTGTGTAGTAGGTGTTCAGCCGGAAGGAGACCGGGATGATGATTTCAAGCGAGTAAACATCCGCATACAGACCGTTTTCAAGCTGAATGTAGCGGCATACCTCGTAGTCACTCAACACGTCCGCTTTGAGGATGGCTTTGATGGCGGCGTTCACTGCCGGGACACCCGTGTGGAACAGTCCGGCGATTTCTCCGGCGGTCATCCATACATCGTTACCGGTTACGCTGACGGTCTTGTCCTCTATAATGATTATGTCTCGTTTCATGGTTTCTCTGTTTTAGATGGTGCAACCTGCAAATTCCTCGATTTGGTTCAATCTTGTGGCAAGGTTCTCCATATCTTGATTGAGCTTCTCTTTAGTTATTTTCGCGTATATCTGCGTTGTTTTTATACTCTTGTGTCCCAGCATGGAACTGACCGTTTCGATGGGTACGCCGTTAGATAGGAACACTGTCGTGGCTGCCGTGTGGCGGCTTTGATGCCATGTGATATGCTTGGTAATACCGCAACGCTTGGCGACGGTACGGATTCCGGCAAGACACGTGTTGTAGTGGGGTACAGGGAAAATCCTGCCGTTTTCGCATAGCCCGCGGTATTTGTCGATGATGCGCTTCGCTATGTCAAGCATACGGATGTTGGACACCACACCTGTCTTCTGGCGGTTGATGTTTATCCACTCGTGTTCATCGAAGTAGGTGCGGATATTATCTTCCGTCAGATTGCGCATATCGGCGAACGACAAGCCCGTGAAAGCGCAAAACAAGTAGAGGTCACGATACAATTCTTGCTTGGCATTTTTCAATTTTCCGTCCATCAGTAAATGGATTTCGTCTTTGGTTAAGAAACTACGTGTCGTTTCTTCCTTCTTGACCTCATAATCACGAAACGGATCGCGTGTCAGCCATTCGTTGTTAATGGCGATAAACACCATCGTGCGCAGTGGGCTGACATACTGCCATACGGTATTGGTGCAGCAGTGTTTATCTGTGCGCAGGAACATTTCAAAATCGGAAATGAAAGCCGGAGTAAGTTCTTTCAAGGCGATGTCCTTCACGTGGTAGCGGATGGTGAGAAACTCTTGCAGGTGCTTGTAAACACTCTTGTACTTGACAAACGAGGCTTTTGCTTTCATGCCGGCCTCCACTTGTTTGGCATAATCCGCGTTATGTTGTTGGAACACCTGCATCAGCGTGTGGCAGCGGTGTTCCAGTCCGAGAAAGGCGTTCTTTACCTTTTCCGCAGTGACGAAGTTGTCACGCTCCATAATTTCCTGATAGTGCTTATTGATGCGTACCCGCATCTTGTCAAGCATACGGTTCGTTTCGAGTGCAGCCGTGCTTCTGCCTGTGACACGTCCTCCTTTGGTGTCCCACAGCTTGGGATCGACGGTCAGTTTGCAACTGAACTGCGTCTGGCTGCCGTCCACCGTGATGCGTCCCATGACGGGCACTGTCCCGTCCTTTTTCACTACCTGACGTTTGAGGTAGTAGATAACTGAAAATGTACTCTTCATCGTCCTTAATTTTTTTGGTTCAAAATTAGTTTGTGAAGAGCTTGTTGTCGGTACGCAAAACACGGAGGAACGGCGCAATCTTTGTCAAAGGCAAATTATTTTTGCGTGAGATATTGGTAACTCACTATAAAATAGCTATCTTCACCATTTTGCAAGCAGTCGGGAAGTCCATCTTCCGCATGGTTACGGACAAGTAACGTAGCAAAGTCCTAACCTGACTGAAAAAAGGCTTTTATCGCTTCATACTTTTTGAGGATATTGCCTAAAACGCCTACCTATCAATATCTTTGCCCAGCTTTTCCATATTTCACTTTTTATGCGTAACTTTATTCCCAAAAGCTGACGTGGATCCCGCTTGAGCTGACGGCCTTGGCCGCCGTTTTCGCCATGCATCCTGGCAAGATGAGGGAAAAGCTGGTCTTCGTCGTATCGTTTATCGTTGTGCTCACATTGTGCGACCAGCTTTCCTCGGGTGTTATAAAGCCGTTGGTAGGTCGGCTGCGCCCCTCTCATGACCCATCGGTGTGCAACCTGCTGCACTACGTAAACGACTATCGTGGTGGCATGAATGGGTTTGTGTCAAGCCACGCCGCCAACACTGTAGGCATGACCACGATGCTCATCTACGTGTTTCGCAACCGCTTGACTCGTTTCGTCCTGATTGCGTTCACTGTGATGATGTGCTACTCTCGTATCTACCTTGGTGTTCATTTCCTCGGCGACATAGTCTGTGGGGCTCTACTCGGTTGGTCCATCGCAGCATTCGTGCTCAAACGCTTTGGAAAGGTCATAAATAGCTACCAAACCGATCGACAGCCAACATTCATGCTGAGCACATTCACCTTCACCATGTTAGCACTTGCCGCAGCGGCTTCAATAAGATTCTGACCCCAACAATATAACTTCTTTTCTGCCGTTATGGATAACATGAAGGTGTTGATAATAGAAGACGAGCGGCGACTGAGCGACAGTATATGCAAATACTTGGAAAGTCAAGACTACCTCTGCGAGCAGGCTTTCACGTTGCCGACGCAAAGATGAAGCAGTAGTTTACGACTACGATTGCATTCTGCTTGACCTAATGCTGCCTGGTGGCGATGGTCTTGACATACTGCGTGAGATAAGGCGGGCGACGCAGCAGCACTGGCGTGATAATCATTTCCGCCAAAGATTCCATCGACGACCGTGTCAGCGGATTGGAGATTGGAGCCGATGACTATCTGTCCAAACCATTCGCACTGCCGGAATTGTCGATGCGCATCTATGCGCTTATCCGCCGAAGGGAATTCACGGCAAACAACGTTATACAGTCAGGCGGTCTGAGGATAGACTTGTTGCAGAAGACCGTTCAAGCAGTAGGAGATGTGGCGTCCTCGCCGCACACACAGCATAGTCAGGTTATTGACCTGACACGCACTGAGTACAATCTTCTGCTTTTCTTTATCAGCAATCGCAACAAGGTATTGTCGAAGGCGGCCATTGCCGAACACCTCAGCGGCGAGATGGCTGACATGATGGATTCTTTCGACTTCATCTATAGCCACATCAAAAATCTGAGGCAAAACTCGCCAAGGCGGGTGTAAAAGACTGCATCAAAACTATTTATGGAACAGGCTACCAATGGAAAGAATGAAAGAGACAACATTGACGCGACGGCTGATGACACGCTTCGTCATCTGCATGG
>ENA-OQHA01000771-OQHA01000771.1-human-gut-metagenome-genome-assembly--contig:-NODE-771-length-14763-cov-2.593810_pt1 | contig 14763 bp, 15 predicted proteins | sample MGYA00242558_ERZ504707 | MGnify/ENA primary metagenome ERZ504707 (study PRJEB26092, sample SAMD00036197) | human gut metagenome | host: Homo sapiens | study: EMG produced TPA metagenomics assembly of...
CGGATCCATTGACAGTGTGGATTCTGGTTCCGGGCTTCATATTAAAAAGAGCAATGAGAAGAAGAAAGAAGGAAGAGAACAGTGGCTTGCTTCTAAAAATAAAGAAAAGAAGTTGAAATTCTCTTATAAGGAACAGAAAGAATTTGAGACAATTGATGAGGATATTGAGAAATTAGAAGAAAAAATTACAGAGTTAGAAGAACAAATCAGCAAATGTGCGACCGATTTCATAAAATTGAATGAATTAATGCAAGAAAAAGAAAAGACGGAAGCCGAACTTCTGATAAAATGGAACGGTGGGTATATTTAAATGATCTTGCAGAACAGATTGAAAATCAGAAAGAGTAAAAGATATTGACTTCTCAGGCAAAACTCTAGTATCATAAATAACGGTACGTTAACCGGATAAACTGCAAAGCAGTTATTCGGTTATGAGTAGGTAGCAAATGCGGATTTCGAATATCCGCTTAACTTTTGGTACTCTGCAATGAAAATCCTTATACGGATGTGTATGAGGATTTTCACTACAGTGTACCATATGCATTCCGAAAAGATTTCGGACAGAGAAAGGACAACATATGTCAGAAATGGTAAAAGTCGTTGTAGATGCAATGGGTGGTGACAATGCTCCCGAGGAACCGGTAAAAGCCGCAGTGGAAGCTGTGAAAGAAAAAGAGAACATCCAGGTCATCCTTACAGGAGTACAGGATGTGATCGAAGCAGAGCTTCGGAAATACCCGGATTATCCTAAGGACAGGATTCGTGTGGTGCATGCGTCTCAGGTGATCGAGACTGCGGACCTCCGGTCATGGCTATCCAGAAAAAGAAAGATTCCTCTATTGTAGTGGGATTAAATCTTGTAAAAAAACAGGAGGCCGATGCCTTTGTTTCCTCCGGAAGCACCGGTGCGGTACTGGTAGGAGGCCAGGTGATCGTAGGCAGGATCCAAGGGATCCGGAGACCACCTCTTGCTCCGCTGATCCCTACGGCAAAGGGCGTTTCCCTTTTGATCGACTGTGGTGCCAATGTAGATGCGAGACCAGATCATCTGGTACAGTTTGCGCAGATGGGTTCCATCTATATGGAAAATGTAGTGGGTATTAAGAAACCGAGAGTTGCTATTGTTAATAACGGTGCTGAGGAAGAAAAGGGCAATGCGCTGGTAAAGGCTACCTTCCCTCTGTTGAAAGCATGTAAGGACATCAATTTCATCGGAAGTATTGAGGCGAGAGATATCCCGTCAGGTTATGCAGATGTAGTAGTCTGTGAAGCTTTTGTAGGAAATGTGATCCTCAAGCTTTATGAAGGTGTTGGAGCTACTCTGATATCTATGATCAAAAAAGGTATGATGACAAACATTCGCAGTAAAATGGGAGCTCTGATGGTAAAACCTGCTCTTAAGGAAACCTTAAAATCATTTGATGCCAGTGAATATGGCGGAGCACCGCTTCTTGGTCTGAAAGGTCTTGTGGTCAAAAGCCACGGAAGTGCCAAAAGCGTAGAAATCCGTCATGCGATCTTTCAGTGCGAGCAGTTTAAGGAAGAGAAGATCAATGAAAAGATCGAGGAGTTTATAGCAGCTGAGCAGAAAGCACAGGCAGAAGAAAAAAGCGAAAAAAAATAAAACCGGGATTGCCGGAAATATTACAGACAGAACAGGAGGCGAACAGTCGTGGAACTGGAAATGCTGAAGACCATCATCGAAAAAACTCTGGGAAGAAATATGGATGCCATTACAGAAAAAACTACCTTTGTGGATGATCTGGGAGTGGATTCTCTGGATTTTTTTCAGATTCTTATTGATCTGGAGGAAACTTTTGATGTTCGTATCGCCCCGGAGGAAGCCGAGGAGATCGTTACTGTCGGCGATGCAGTGGAGACTCTTCGCCGAGTAACGAAGGGAAGAAGAAATGGAAAATAATTTAAAAAAGCTGGAGCAGACTATCGGATACCAGTTTACCGCAAAATCTTTACTGGAGCAGGCAATGACACACAGCTCCTATGCCAACGAAAAACACCTTGGAAAGCTTGGATGCAATGAGCGCCTGGAGTTTCTTGGAGATGCGGTGCTGGAGCTGATCAGCAGTGATTTCCTGTACAAAAATTCCGGAATAATCAGGAAGGTGAGTTGACCAAGAAACGTGCCAGCATGGTATGTGAAAAGAGTCTTGCCTACTGTGCAAGAGAATTCGGGCTTCCGGAGTTTATCCTCCTTGGAAGAGGTGAGGAAATGATGGGCGGTCGTAAAAGAGATTCCATCGTTTCTGATGCCCTGGAATCTCTGATCGGGGCTATGTATCTGGACGGTGGATTTGAACCGGCACAGGCTTTTGTTATGAAATTTATCCTGAACGATCTGGAGGATAAGAGGATTTTTTATGACAGCAAGACAGTGCTTCAGGAAATGGTACAGGAAGGCGGAAATCATCCGGTGGAATATCGTCTTCTGAAAGAAGAGGGACCGGACCACAGCAAGAGCTTTACTGTGGAGGCGCTGATCAATGGAAAAAGTATGGGAACCGGAACTGGCCATACAAAAAAGGCAGCAGAACAGGCTGCAGCCCTAGAGGCAATACGCAGTATAAAATAACAGCAGGTGGCCAATGTATCTGAAAAATATAGAGGTGCAGGGATTTAAATCCTTTGCACAGAAAATAAATTTTGAATTTCATAACGGGATCACCGGCATCGTAGGACCTAACGGCAGCGGAAAAAGTAATGTTGGCGATGCAGTCCGCTGGGTTCTGGGAGAACAGAGCGCCAAGCAGCTTCGAGGCGGGAATATGCAGGATGTTATCTTTTCAGGAACGGAGCTTCGCAAGCCTCTGAGCTTTGCGTCCGTGGCTATTACACTTGATAACAGCGATCACAAGCTCCCGGTGGATTTTGAAGAAGTAACCGTTACCAGAAGACTGTATCGTTCCGGTGAGAGCGAATACCGCATCAACGGCAGCTCCTGTCGTTTAAAGGACATCAATGAGATGTTCTATGATACCGGTATCGGAAAAGAAGGATATTCCATCATCGGACAGGGTCAGATCGATAAGATCTTAAGTGGAAAACCCGAAGAACGCCGAGAGCTTTTTGACGAGGCAGCCGGGATCGTCAAATTTAAAAGACGAAAAAATACCACACTGAAGAAGCTTGAGGAAGAACAACAGAATCTGGTCCGTGTCACGGACATCTTAAGTGAGCTGACCAAGCAGCTGGAACCGTTGGAACGTCAGTCTGAGACTGCAAAAATATATCTGGCAAAAAGAGAAAATCTGAAAGAGCTGGATATAAATATGTTCCTCCTGGAATATGAACACACCGGAAATCTGATCCGCGAGCTGGAAGAAAAAACCAGGATCGCAGAAAATCAGTTAAAAGAAGCCCAGAATGCTCATAGTCGTACCAAGGATGAATATGAACGTCTGGAAAAAATACTGGAAGAGCTGAATGAGCGGATGGAGGCGTTGCGGGAAGAAAGCCGGGATCGTGCTATCCGTAAACAACAGCTGTCCGGTGAGATCAATGTTCTTCATGAACAGATCCTGGCAGGAGAGCAGAATGACAGTCATTATCGCAGCCGTCTTTTAGCAGTTCAGGAAGATACGGAGAAAAAATCTGCAGACCAGGAGGCTCTGGAAGAGCAAAAAGCAGATCTTCAGGCAAATTTACGGGAGATCGACAGAAAACTTGCTGACGAGCAGAAAAAAATGGACAATATCCAGAGTAGCATCGAAGAATGCACCCAGGCAGTGGAAGATGGTAAGAATGAGATCATTGAAATCCTTAATTCCCGTGCAAACACCAAAGGTAAGGCACAGCGTTTTGATGCCATGAAGGAGCAGCTGGATATCCGGAAAGCAGGAATCAGTCAGAGGATCCTTTCCCTGAAAACTCAGGAAGAGGAGCAGCAGTCAGCGATCGATCAGGCACAGAAGGAATACGACACTATCACGAAAGCCATTCAGGAAACCAGAGAAGAAGGCAACCGTCTTACAAAAGAGATACATGCCATCCAGGAAACCCTTAAACAGCAGAATACACAGCTGGAAAAGGAACAGACGTCATATCATAGAGAGGCATCTAGACTGGAATCCCTCCGCAATATCACAGAACGTTATGATGGATATGGAAACAGTATCCGCCGTGTCATGGAACAGAAGAATCATGTTCCTGGGATCCGTGGCGTAGTGGCGGATATCATTCACGTTGAAAAAAATTATGAGATCGCTATTGAGACAGCTCTTGGCGGAAGTATTCAGAATATCGTTACGGATAACGAGCAGACTGCTAAGCAGATGATCGAATTCCTGAAGAAAAACCGGTATGGTCGTGCGACTTTTCTCCCGTTAAACAGCATTTCTTCAAGAGGCGAGTTTAATCAGAGAGGTGCTTTGAACGAACCGGGAGCTATTGGTCTTGCCAGTGGCTGGTAACTGCAGAGAAGGAATATGACGGTCTGATCGGATATCTTCTTGGCAGAGTGCTGGTGGTGGATCATATCGATCATGCTATTGCCATTGCCAGAAAATACCGACACAGTATCCGTATGGTAACGTTGGAGGGAGAATCCTTAAGTCCAGGCGGTTCCATGACCGGTGGAGCTTTTAAGAACAACAGCAATCTTCTTGGGCGTCGTCGTGAGATCGAGGAACTGGAAAAGAAGGTAAAAGAGCTGGCAGCCGGGTATAATGAGATCCGACAGTCCATGGAAGATAACCGCAGCAGAAGAAATGAGATGCGTGATACTGTGGCGGCGCTGCAGCAGAAATTTCAGGAACAATCCATTCAGCAGAATACAGCCAGGTTGAACATTGAACAGCTGGAGAAAAAAGCGGAGGAGATCCGCGGCGGTTATACCAGGATCGAGAGGGAGCAGGAGGAGATCCGTCTTCAGGCAAGAGACATGCAGGCAGATAATATAAAGATCACGCAAGAACTTGAAGCATCCAAAAGGGATGAGGAAGAGCTGGAAACGTTTATCGAGACCCGGCAGAAGGAGCTGGAGGACTGGAAAAAGGACGAAGCGGAGACTTCAGAGAAGCTGGAAAGGATCCGTCTTGACGCATCTGCATCCCAGCAGAAGGAAAACTTCATAAAGGAAAATCTGCGGCGTCTGAAAGAGGAGATCGAAGTTCTTTCGAAAGAGAGGGAAGAAATTCTGGATTCTCTGGAAAAGGGCAGCCAGGAAACAGCAGAAAAGAGAAAGACGATCGACAAGGTCCGTAAGGAGATCGAAGGCTTTGCCGCAAAAGAAGAGGCGGCTGCAAAACAGCTGGAAAAATGGCAGCAGGAAAAGGAAGAGCGCACAAAAAGCCATAAGGAGTTTTTTGAAAAGCGTGATGAGCTGTCTGGCAGATCAGTCTTCTGGACAAAGAATGCTTCCGACTGAAGACTCAGGCAGAAAAGATCGAAGAGAACCGGGAAGCAAGGATTTCCTATATGTGGGAAGAATACGAGATCACTCCGAATAATGCCTTGCAGTACAGGAAAGAAGAAATGAATGACCGGCATGTGATGAAGCAGCAGATCCATAAATTAAAGGACGAGATCCGAGCTCTTGGCTCTGTCAACGTCAATGCCATTGAGGATTACAAAGAACTTCTGGAACGGCATACGTTCTTAAGCGGTCAGTACAACGATCTTTTGGAAGCGGAAAAAACGCTGGAACAGATCATCCAGGAGTTGGATGAGGGCATGCGGAAGCAGTTTAGCGAAAAATTCGGAGAGATCCAGAAAGAATTTGATAAAGCCTTCAAAGAACTGTTCGGCGGAGGCCGGGGAACTCTGGAACTTGCGGAAGACGAGGATATCCTTGAGGCAGGAATCCGGATCATTTCCCAGCCGCCCGGAAAAAAACTTCAGAACATGATGCAGCTTTCCGGTGGAGAAAAAGCACTGACAGCCATTGCACTTCTTTTTGCTATCCAGAATCTGAAGCCTTCACCATTCTGTCTTCTGGATGAGATCGAGGCTGCACTGGATGATTCCAATGTAGGACGTTTTGCGGGATATCTTCAGAAGTTGACGAAGAACACACAATTTATTATAATAACACATAGACGTGGTACCATGAATGCAGCAGACAGGCTTTATGGAATTACCATGCAGGAAAAAGGGGTATCCACGCTGGTATCCGTAGATTTAGTAGAGAACCAGCTTACCCAGTAGCAGAGGGGATGAATCAGTATGGCAGAAGAAAAAAAAGGATTTTTTAAACGTCTGGTAAGCGGACTTACCAAAACGCGAGACAATATCGTTGCCGGCTTTGATTCCATTTTCAGCGGTTTTCCAGTATTGATGATGATTTTATGAAGAACTGGAAGAGATCCTGATCATGGGAGATATCGGCATTAACGCAACCACTTCCATTCTGGAGCATTTAAAGGAGCAGGTTGCTGAGCAGCATATCAAGGAGCCGTCCCAGTGCAAACAGCTTCTGATCGACAGCATCAAAAAACAGATGCAGGTAGAAAGCACAGAATATGAGTTTGAGAACCGGAAATCCGTGATCCTTGTGATCGGTGTCAACGGAGTAGGTAAGACTACCTCTGTAGGCAAATTAGCCGGTAAATTAAAGGATCAGGGAAAAAAGGTCATCCTCGGAGCAGCAGATACCTTCCGTGCGGCAGCCGGAGAGCAGCTGACACAGTGGGCTAACCGTGCAGGCGTTGAGATCATCGGCGGCCAGGACGGAGCAGATCCGGCATCTGTTGTCTATGATGCCGTGGCAGCAGCCAAAGCCAGAAATGCAGATATTCTGATCTGCGATACCGCAGGAAGACTTCATAATAAGAAAAACCTTATGGAAGAGCTTCGCAAGATTTACCGTATTCTGGAACGTGAGTATCCGGAAGCATATTTGGAAACGCTGGTAGTTCTTGACGGAACCACGGGCCAGAATGCGCTTTCCCAGGCAAGACAGTTTGCCGAGGTCGCAAACGTTACCGGAATCATTCTTACCAAACTTGATGGTACAGCCAAGGGCGGAATCGCAGTAGCGATCCAGTCTGAGCTTGACATACCAGTAAAATACATCGGAGTAGGCGAAAGTATCGATGACCTGCAGAAATTTGATGCAGACGCATTTGTAAACGCCCTCTTTGACGTAGAAGAAAGGAGCTAAATACAAATGCTTACATTAGAGAGCTTTGAGGAAGCGGCAGCAAAAGTAAAAGAAGTGACACAGGAAACAAAGCTGATATACAGCAGTTATTTCTCAGATATGACGGGAAATAAGGTTTATCTGAAGCCAGAGAATATGCAGCGTACCGGTGCATATAAGGTGCGTGGCGCATATTACAAGATCAGCACACTTTCTGACGAAGAGAGGAACAAAGGTCTGATCACTGCATCTGCAGGAAATCATGCCCAGGGTGTTGCTTATGCTGCACATAAATATGGAGTAAAAGCAGTCATTGTCATGCCAACTACCACACCACTGATCAAGGTAGAGCGCACCAAGAGTTACGGTGCGGAGGTTATCCTTCACGGCGACGTATATGACGAAGCTGCGCACACGCACTTGCCCTTGCAGAAGAAAAAGGATATACCTTTATCCATCCATTTGATGATCCGGCAGTAGCAACCGGTCAGGGAACTATCGCCATGGAGATCGTACAGGAACTTCCGCTTGTAGATTACATTCTGGTACGATCGGAGGGGCGGACTTGCTACAGGTGTCTCTACACTTGCGAAGCTTCTGAACCCACACATCAAAGTCATCGGTGTTGAGCCGGCAGGCGCAGCATGTATGAAGGCATCCCTGGAGAAAGGGGAGGTCGTAACGCTTCCTCACGTAAATACTATCGCAGATGGTACTGCAGTACAGACTCCGGGAAAAAATATCTTCCCATATATCCAGGAAAATCTGGACGATATCATTACCATCGATGATGATGAGCTGATCGTGGCTTTTCTGGATATGGTAGAAAACCACAAGATGATCGTAGAGAACTCAGGACTTCTTACTGTAGCAGCTCTCCGTCATCTGGATGTAAAGAATAAGAAGATCGTTTCCATCTTAAGCGGTGGAAATATGGATGTGATCACCATGTCATCGGTTGTACAGCACGGACTGATCCAGCGTGACCGTATCTTTACCGTATCCGTACTTATTCCGGATAAGCCAGGTGAACTGGTACGTGTTGCAAGTGTGATCGCTGAAAATCAGGGTAATGTTATCAAACTGGATCATAACCAGTTTGTAAGTACCAACCGAAATGCAGCCGTAGAACTTCGGATCACTATGGAGGCTTTCGGAACAGATCATAAGAATCAGATCGTTGCAGCTCTGGAAAAAGCGGGTTGCAAACCAAGAGTGGTACGTGCTATACTGTAGAACGTGTTATATTGCAATAACTGAAACTTCTGACCGGACTGTTGCATATGATGTAACAGCCCGGTCTTTTGCGAAAATACCTGCATAGACAGAAAGGACAGATAAATATGTGTGGAATTGTAGGATTTACAGGTAGACACCAGGCAGCTCCGATCCTTTTAGATGGACTCTCCAAGTTGGAATACAGAGGATATGATTCCGCTGGAATCGCCGTACGTGACGGCGGGGACGAGACGGAAGTGATCAAAGCCAAGGGAAGACTGAAAGTTCTGTCAGAAAAGACAAACGGCGGAGAGACTGTACCGGGAACCTGTGGTATCGGTCATACCAGATGGGCAACTCATGGTGAACCTTCTGAGAACAATGCACATCCGCATATGACAGACGACGGTAATATCGTAGCAGTCCACAACGGCATCATTGAGAACTATCAGGAACTGAAAAATAAGCTCACCCGTAAAGGCTATACTTTCTATTCTGAGACCGATACCGAGGTAGCAGTCAAGCTGATCGATTATTATTACAAGAAATATGAGGGAACACCGGTGGATGCCATCACACATTCCATGGTACGTATCCGTGGTTCCTATGCCCTTGCGATCATGTTCAAGGATTATCCGGGTGAAATATATGTAGCCAGAAAAGACAGCCCCATGATCCTTGGAGTGGCAGAAGATGAATCCTTTATCGCTTCTGACGTACCGGCGATCCTGAAATACACCCGCAATGTATATTATATCGGCAATCTGGAGATGGCGCGTGTGAAAAAAGGCGAAGTCATCTTCTACAATCTTGATGGAGATGAGATCGAGAAAGAGCTGAAAACCATTGAATGGGATGCAGAAGCAGCGGAAAAAGCCGGATATGAGCATTTCATGATGAAAGAGATCCATGAACAGCCAAAGGCAGTGCTGGATACGTTGAATTCTGTGCTCAAGGATGGAAAGATCGACCTCAGTGAAGTTGGCCTGGAAGAAGAAAGCATCCGGAACATCCAGCAGATCTATATCATAGCCTGCGGCTCAGCTTATCACGTAGGAATGGCAGCACAGTATGTGATCGAGGATCTTGCACAGATCCCGGTAAGGGTAGAGCTCGCTTCCGAATTCCGTTACCGAAAAATGGCCCTTAACACCAACAGCCTTGCAGTGATCATCAGCCAGTCCGGTGAAACAGCAGACAGTCTTGCAGCACTTCGTAAATGCAAGGAAAATGGTATTCGTACACTGGGAATCGTTAATGTAGTGGGATCTTCCATTGCACGTGAGGCTGATAATGTATTTTATACTCTGGCCGGACCGGAGATTTCTGTAGCTACTACCAAGGCGTACAGCACACAGCTGATCGCAGCTTATACACTTGCGATCCAGTTTGCAATGGTAAGAGGAACGATCACAGAAGAAGCCTACAGCAATTATATCAGTGAACTGCAGACACTTCCGGATAAGATCTGTAAGATCCTGGAAGATAAGGAGCGTATCCAGTGGTTTGCCTCCAAACAGGCAAATGTAAAAGATGCTTTCTTTGTAGGAAGAGGAATTGATTACGCTATCAGCCTGGAGGGCAGTCTGAAGATGAAAGAGATCAGTTACATTCACTCTGAAGCCTATGCTGCCGGAGAGCTGAAACACGGAACGATCTCCCTGATCGAAGACGGGACTCTTGTGATCGGTGTGCTGACCCAGCCGGATCTCTACGAAAAAACAGTCAGCAATATGGTTGAGTGTAAGAGCCGTGGCGCCTATCTTATGGGCCTGACCACATTTGGCAATTACAATATCGAGGATACCGCAGACTTCACCGTCTACATCCCGAAAACAGATCCGCACTTTGCAACATCCCTGGCAGTGATCCCGCTTCAGCTTCTGGCTACTACGTAAGCGTAGCCAAAGGCCTGGATGTGGATAAGCCACGAAATCTGGCGAAGAGCGTGACAGTGGAGTAAAAATATATATATGGACTATAGAGAAAGCCTCAGAGTATGTATATGCGAAAATACTCTGAGGCTTTTTTATAAAATCTTTACGCAAAAATAGTTTCATGGTATCATATAGACATATGATGCTGTGAAATTATTTTGCTTTTCAGGGGATATTAAGAAGGGGTGACGGGTACATGCTTATGCCGGTAGTGCAGAGAGGAGATTGAACTGAAACCAGAGTGCCCGGACAGCCATAGAGCAGATAAAGGAGAAAAATTATCCGGAGTCTTTACAGAAATGTACAGGGAACATCCTGGCTTGTGGGGATCAATTATAACAAACCAATCAACAGTGGTAAGCTTTTGGAGCTGCTGTCACAGTACAAATAATAAGATAGGAAAAAATATATGAAGAATACAGTGGTGATCTTTAATGCCGGTATCGGTGCACTGACTCTGGGTTTTAAAAATGCCGGTTATGAGATTTTGAAAGCATATGAGCCGGACAGGAAAGTGACAGAGATCTATCAGGAAAATATAAGTCAAAATGTAACTGCATGCAGCCTTTCTTCCATAGATCCTGTCACAGTTCCGGATAGTAATGTCTGGGCTTTGATCTGACGCAGTCGAAAGCAGAAGAGGTGTTTTATAGTTTGACCCTGGTGCAAAGAAGACGACCGCCGGCCATTCTTTTTGTTATGAAAAAGCAATTATGGAAAGGGTTCATAAAGGAGCACATTTTTTCAGCTGCAAGAATATGGATACCATATCACGCATAAAAATATCCAGAGTTCGGAGGTTACTGCATTTCCGCTGCGGGAAGAATTTGCATATATTGTTTCAAAAAGAGTGAATGCTTCGGATATGATCATGCCGGTGCAGTTCCATAAGAGTAGTATCCTGCTGGATGGCTGGGTGGAAATGAATCCACAGGATTCCTGGTATTACAGGATTGATTTTGCGAAAGAGAAGATAGATGCTTCGCATGCCGGCGACAGCGTTTTGTGTTGGGAAAAAGGCGGTTATCGGGAATCCGGGCAGGTTCGTCTGAATCTGATAAAAATGCCGCTGATCCGTATCCATGGCGTCTATCATAAGATTACACACAAAGAAATAGCCAGATTAAAGGGATTTCCGGAAGATTTTCCACGTTCTGTGCCAAACAAAAGCCGGATGTACAGAAGCCTGATATATGCGCCGAACATAAAAGTGACAGAACAGGTCGTTCGCAATCTCTGCGTAGAACCCTATATAAATTCAGAGGGTGATGTGCAGATGAAAAACTGGGAAAATATGGCCCGCTTTAAGCAGCTTTTTGAAAAATACCTTACATATAAAGGGGTTTCTTTCCAAAGCGATGAATGGGTCTTTATGACCAGAATGTACAGTGATTCCAAAGAAATCGCTACACTTAAACGGTTGCAGAGTTATAGCCGTCTGGTTGGAAAAGCAGTGTCAGATCAGAAAAAGGATCTGCCATTACAAAATATCTGTGTAGTGGCGAATCTGGTCTCTGATGAGACTAAGAGAAAGTACGAAGAGGCGAAGCTTGGATATGTCTGGGACATCCGAAATGTGCTGTGGCTCTTTGAGGACTACCCGGAACTGAAGAACGAACTGATCTCGATTCTGAATTATTCGGTGGAAAACATAGAACCGGAGAGACCGGAGCCTTTTATCTTTGAGGAAAGCAGCCAGATGGAGAATACGGATCCGGAATCGGTTGCTGACAGCTATATAGCGCAGTTAAAAGTGTTGGAGACCGGTAGTGCAGCTTTCAAGAAATATGAGGAACTTTGTGTTTCTATTCTGAAATATATCCTTGGAGAATATCTGACTTTGTGGGAGCAGCAGAAGACAACAGAGGAAAATCTGTATCGTTTTGACATGTGCTGTAAGATCAAAAACGGGGTGACACAGGATTTTTTTGACACGATCTGTAAGTATTTTTCTACGAAGTATATCGTGTTCGAGTTTAAAAACTATGAAAAGCCTATTACTCAGAGGGAAATTTACACTACAGAAAAATATCTGTACGAAAAAGCTCTCCGTAAAGTTGCGATCATTATTTCCAGAAAAGGAGCGGATAAACATGCGAAAATGGCTGCACGGGGAAGTCTACGGGAAAGCGGGAAACTGATCATCTGCCTGTCCGATGAAGATTTGAAAGCGATGCTCCAGATAAAAAAGAAGGGGAAAAACAACGGGAGGGTATTTGGAAGATATTTTGGATGATATGCTGATGCGCCTGGAAAAATAGAAAATTTTGTGAAAAATAACTCAAAAATACTCATTTCGAAGGCAGAGTTTTGGAAGATGATCTGCTGCCTTCGATTTTTTATTTTCGAAATAAATCTGTTGTTGTAATATGGAAATTGATGTGGCATAATAAATGGGAAAATGTTAAAAATAAGAAAAATCCAGATTAAGGAAATGTAAAGTTGCATTTTCAGGATAACATGGCTCCTGACAGATTATGACAGGAAGCGAGTATGACAAAGGAGAAAATTATGGCAATTTTTTCAATGATCTTATCTTTGTTGTGTGGAGTATCATTATTTTTGTTTGGTATGTCCCTAATGGGCGATGGTCTGAAGCTGGCAGCAGGTAATAAGCTGGAAGCATTTCTTTATAAGATGACCAATACTCCGCTGAAGGGTGTCGCACTTGGTACTGGTGTTACCAGTGTGATCCAGTCTCTTCTGCGACGACAGTTATGGTGATCGGTTTTGTAAACTCCGGTATGATGAAACTGAAACAGGCGATCGGTATCATCATGGGAGCCAATATCGGAACCAGTATTACTGGCTGGATCTTATGTCTTTCTTATATTGAAGGATCCAATGGAATCGCCAGTGTTCTTTCCACAGCAACTATTTCTGCTGTTGTGGCTGTAGTTGGTATTATTTTCCGTATGTTCTGTAAGCGTACCTTACATAAGAACGTGGGAAATATCATGCTTGGTTTTGCGATCCTGATGACAGGTATGCAGATGATGAGTGGTGCGGTATCTCCATTGCGTGAGAGTCCGATGTTCATCAAGATGCTGACTATGTTTTCCAATCCGATCGCGGGTATTCTCGTAGGTATCGCTTTTACTGCGGTACTCCAGAGTGCGTCAGCAACAGTCGGTGTGCTCCAGGCTCTTTCCGTAACCGGTATCCTGACATTTGCAAGTGCATTTCCGATCGTTCTTGGTATCGGTGTTGGTGCTGCATGTCCAGTTCTGATCTCAGCCATCGGAGCAAATAAGAACGGTAAAAGAACTGCTCTTGTATATCTGATCAATGACCTGTTTGGTCTGATCCTCTGGTCGGTGATCTTTTATACCGTGAATGCGTTTGTACATTTTACATTTATGGATATGACCATGACACCGGTAGCAATCGCACTTTTGAATACGGTGTTCCGTCTGGCAACGGTTATCGTGCTGTTTCCATTCATTCCAAAGATCGAGAAGCTGGTATGCTGGCTTGTGAAGGATGACAAAGAAGATCTGGAAGATGAGGCAGACTTTGATCTTCTGGAAGAGCGTCTTCTGAATTACCCGGCCCTTGCTATCGCACAGTGTCACCGTGTAATGAACGGAATGTCCAAGAAGCTCCGTAAGAATGTCAACAGAGCCATGAATCTTCTGAATGATTATCAGCAGGATAAGTATGATAAGGTTCAGCGAAAAGAGGATCTGATCGACAAGTATGAAAGTCGTCTAGGAGAGTATCTGATCCAGCTGACAAAGAGAGAGATGAATTCTGCACAGACAAGACAGACTTCACTGTATCTGCATACGATCAATGACTTTGAGCGTATCGGTGATCATGCTTCTTACATTGCTCATATGTCCAATGAAATGCATGATAACCATACGAATTTTCACAGGAAGCCTGGGATGAGCTGAATGTTGTTATGGAGCAGTTCGTGAGGATATCAATATAACCTGCAATGCTTTCATGAAAGATGATAAAGAAATGGCACAGAGAGTAGCACCTCTCGGAGCTGTGATCACAGGACTTTGTGATGTACTGAAGATGCGTCATGCAGAGCGACTGAGCCAGGGCAAATGCGGACTGGAAGAGGGAACGGTATTTAGTGATATCCTTAACAGTTTCTGTCGTATCGCAACTCACTGTGCAAGTGCTATGGTGGCACTTATGAAGAGCGGAGAGACAGGATCTGATCTTCATATTCACGATTCCAAGATCTATCCCACAAACAGTGCGGACTACTACCAGTATTTCAAGGAATACGGACAGAAATATGATATTGGAAATCAGGAAGCCATATGCTCAGCATGGAGCCGGAAGAAGTAGAATAAGAAATTCAGGCAGCGGAAATGTAGATATTCCGCTGCGTTTTTGTTAGGGATTTGCCCTAACAATGAAAAAGAAGGGGCTGTCGCACTAATTTTTTAGTGCGACAGCCCCTTTGTACTGAGGTGATTATAGTTCAGAGAACAAAATATGTCACTCCTCTATTTTTCATTACTTTTTGTAAAAATCATATAATTGCTG
>ENA-OQHA01000772-OQHA01000772.1-human-gut-metagenome-genome-assembly--contig:-NODE-772-length-14744-cov-3.698981_pt1 | contig 14744 bp, 17 predicted proteins | sample MGYA00242558_ERZ504707 | MGnify/ENA primary metagenome ERZ504707 (study PRJEB26092, sample SAMD00036197) | human gut metagenome | host: Homo sapiens | study: EMG produced TPA metagenomics assembly of...
ATATCCTGCGTCAACCAGATTGAGCTGCATCCGACCTGGCAGCAGCGCGAGGTCGTGGACTATTGCAAGGCGCACGGCATTGCCGTGGAAGCATATTCGCCGATGGCTCGCGGTGCTGATTTGAACGCCGGAAACGGTGCGATTGAGCGCATCGCAGCGGAGCATGGGGTTACCCCTGCGCAGGTGATTCTGCGTTGGCATATCGAAAATGGCACGATCATCATCCCCAAGTCGGTGCATGCGGATCGGCAGAAGCAGAATCTCGATTTGTTTGGATTCGTGCTCACCCCTGAAGAACATGCCGCGATCGACGCGCTTGACGGTCCGACGCGCGCCGGACATGATCCGATGACGTTCACGTACGCCTGATACTCCGTAATTCCGTAATTTCGTATTATTTTTAATAATTATGCCTCGAAAGAATAATCGTAATTCTTATAATTATCGGAATATTGAACGCGACGTGCGTGATATCCAGCGGGCCGGCAAACGTTTCAAAAAAAGTTGGATCAACGCCGACGGTCCGCTGGAACGTATTCTTATTTTGCTGGTAGTCGTTGCGGTAATCGGCGTCACTATCGGCATGCTGCTGCCGAAAGTCAATCCGACCGTAGGCGAAATCACCGGCGAGTACACGGCAACCGGCACAGCTGCGGAAACGTTGGAAAAACTTACCGTCGATGACAATCCCAGCAAGGCCGGATATGATCGCGATGCGTTCGGATTCCGCGAAACCGATGACGATGGCAACGGTTGCGACGTGCGCGAAGACGTGCTCGCGCGCGATCTGACGGACGTGCAATATAAGAACGGCCGTAGCTGCCAGGTTGCGTCGGGCACGCTTGACGATCCGTATACCGGTCAGACCATCCAATTCGTACGTGGAGTGAAAACGTCTTCGGCGGTGCAGATCGATCATGTGGTCGCGTTGGAAATGCGTGGCAGTCGGGCGCGAACACGTGGATCATGCGAAGCTGTACCAATTCGGCAACGACATGTACAATCTGCTGGCCGTGGATGGGCCCGCGAATCAGCAGAAGGTTCCGCTTCGGCCGCATACTGGCTGCCGACGAACAGTGAATACCGTTGCGATTACGTGGCCCGGCAGATTGGCGTGAAAGACAAGTACGGGCTGACTGTCACTTCGCAGGAAAAGCGGGCGATGCTTTCCGTATTGCACGGTTGCCCAGCGCAGGAATTGCCGGAAAGCTGAAGCTGCTCATTTAGGCGCGGATATTTGCGGGTGCTGGCTGGGAACGGTCGTAGTTGTAGACGGTGAACGTTCCTTTGTTGAATCGTTTGGTTTCGTACAGCGCCAAGTCGGCCTGTGCGACGCATTGGTCGAAATCCACGCTTCCGATCGCGTCTCCATCGGCGCTCCCCGTGCCAAGGCTGGCACCGTCAGCGGCTGCAATGCGGCACACGCCCACACTTGCAATGCACGTCTTGCCCGTGCTGTTCCGAGGCGCGTGCCAACTGTTGGAAGAACATGCCCAGCGTGGTTTCGAGCACCTGTTCGCTGGCGGTGTTTCGGATGAGTGCTATGAATTCGTCGCCGCCGTATCGGCAGATGATGTCATCGTGCCGGTAGATGTGCCGAAGCTGGGAAGCGACCTCGCGGATCCAGAAATCGCCGACCGTGTGTCCGTATGTGTCGTTGATGGTTTTGAAATCGTCGATGTCGACGAACATCAGCATCGCTTCGTCGTGCGAATCCATGCGGTCGAAGTATTTGCGCATGTGCTTCCATCCCGCTTCTTTGTTCAGCAAACCGGTCATGCCGTCATGTTCGGCTTCGTACCTTGCTTTTTCGTAGGCGGCCTGTTGCGAGTGGAATCGCATGTTCATTTCCACGGTGTCCATGACGAACATGATCTGTGTGGAAATCACAATCGCCAAACATTGCAATGAAAAACTGTATGCCAGTGCTTGGTAGATGGTCGCCAATACTGGTAGCACGAAGAACGACATCATGGAAAGGAAAATAATGCGATCAAGGTTCTTGCGATATGAGATCAGCATGAAGAGGCATAATGCGATTCCCAAGACCGCAATTGCCTGCGAAAGAAGATAGAAATTACCGCGATGGTAAAGATTGTGGTCATCGAAATAGTAGAAAAGGCCAGTGAATTGTGTGATGATAAGTAAGAGAATTCCAATTACGGATAATGCGTAGACAGCACGCAATGCGGCTGGTTTGCGATGCTGATGTTTGCTTACTGTCAACCAAACATAGGTTGCGAAGAAACTCATGAAAATATAGTTGATGCAGAATACTGAGAAATTGCTTATGCGAACCATATAGTATGCGGTTTCGTCTGCATCTACGCGAAAATACCAGCTGAGCGCGTCGGTTCCAAGAAGAAGCATGCAGGCGATCTGCATGAGTATTTTGATGCGAGTTCGTCTGGTTTTGTGTGGTGTTGCAATGAAAATTCCGCCTGCGCAAATCAGGCATATGAAAATACCCCACAACTCCATGCAGATGTGGAACATGGCCCTGACTGTCATTATCCTCCCCCCCCCCCTCGACGCTGCCTGCGCCGAAAACTTGCCTACCTCTTTCGTGTGCCATGATACCTCTAAATAGGGAGCGTTACCCCGAAATGACAAAAATAGGAATCCGCGGCGACTATCCATGTTTCTGTCATACGGGCTATCATATAGTTTGTGCGTTTGAATGTGGAGAAGGTGATTGATGTCAGCGAAGCGGAGCATGTCCCGAGCGCTTACTCGAGAGGAATCGTATCAGGACGGTCATTTAACGCGCACGGCGTTTATTTCCATTGCGATTCTTACATTTATTACGTTCGTCGGTAATTTCACGCAATTGCAGTTGAGCGCCGCGTTGCCGACGATCGTCAGTGATTTTGGTATTTCCGTTACGACCGGTCAGTGGCTGACGTCGATTTTCCAGCTGGTCATGGGCGTGATGGTGCCGCTTACGGCATACCTTACGAGACGTTTTTCGACGCGCGAAATCGTGCTTGTTTCCATGGTTGTGTTCACGATCGGTTCACTGTTCGCTTGGCTTGGTCCAACTTTTTTGATGGTGCTGATCGGGCGTTGCTTGAGGCGGTTGGCACGGGTGTGATGTGGCCGGTGTTGCAGATCACGGTGTTTTCGATTTATCCGCTGTCTCGCCGTGGTTTCGCAATGGGTACGGTTGGCATGGCGATGAGCGTGGCTCCGGCGATCGGCCGACGCTTGGCGGTGTGCAGACGGACTTGAACGGTTGGCGTTCAATTTTCCTCACGTTGACCATTATCGGCGTGATTTCGCTGCTTCTTGCCTATTTTGGATTGCATAATTTCGGTGAGAACGATAAAACCGCGAAGGCTGACTTTTTTTCCGTTGGACTGTCTATTTTCGGTTTCGGCGGGCTAATGTTCGGCTTTACGAATATTGAATCGTATTCGTTTGTAAATCCTATGGTTTGGCTGCCAATGGTGATTGGCATTGTGGGAATTATTTGGTTTGTGCTCCGCCAGATTCATGGCGCGCGCAGGCAGATTGAAAATCCTGAAGCGCAGCCGCCACTGTTGAATTTGAGCGTGTTGAAGAATCGTAGTTTTACTGTTGGCACGATCACGGCCGCGCTCTCGTTCTTCGCGTTCAGTTCGATTATGGTGATCATGCCCCTGTACATTCAGGATTGCCGTGGCTATTCTGCTGCGATTAGCGGCCTGGTGATGCTTCCGGGTGCTTTGGGCCAGTGCATTTCGCAGTTTTTCGGTGGTAAGGTGCTTGACCGTTTCGGCGCACGTCCGGTGGCGTTGATAGGCACGATTACTTTGTGTTTCGGCACGGTCATGATGAGTTTGATTTCCATGACTTCGTGGATTTGGTGGGTGTCGATTTGGCAGTTTGTGCGCCAGATCGGCATGGGTTTCGTGTTGATGCCGATCACCACATGGTCACTGAATTGTTTGGAACCGGAAGAGGTGAGCGCCGGATCCGCGGTGACGAATACGGTTCGTCAGATTGCGGGCGCGATTGGCGCTCCGGTGTTGGTGATTTTGATGGAGACGTTCACGTCTCTTCGTTGGACTGCGCTTGGTGGCACAAAAGCCGTGTATGCGGCTGCCAACGTGTTCGGCATTCAGTGGGCGCTTCGTATCAGTGCAGCAATCTGCTTCGTGATGGTGCTGATGGTGTTCTTCGGCGTGCGCGGCCAGGGTGCCGGTTCCACGCATGAAACCGTGCAACGCGCCCTCAACCGTAGGCGTGCCGCCTGACCGTGCATGCTGCGACGGCTACTCCTCTTCGTTGGGCTTGTATTCCACTACGCTGAGGGCCACCGCGCCTGCGCTGGTGTGCACGAACACATTGGCGCTCCCGCTACGGCTTCCAAGCCTTCCACCAAGTGTGAGATCGGCTCGGAATCGAGCACTGGCAGCACTTGCGCCACGCCGTCTGCGTCGGTGACGGTGAGCGTATCGTCCAAATATCCGGAGGCGAGCGTTTCGTCGATGGCGCTTTCGAATTCGGTCAGTTTGCTGATTTCCTCTTCGGCGGCCTTGTTTGCGGCCACTTCCACAGCTTGCGCCACTTCTTCTCGCATTGCTTCTTCGCTCATGATTGCCTCTTTTGTTAAGCACCGTTTTGCAACCTATAGATTATCGGATGAACGTATCAGAACGATTCCAAATGCCGGAAAGTGTCCATATAGTGGCACTTTTGTGAAAGCATCACCCTCAATGCATGCGGGAAACATATGCGGGGATGAACGCGGGTAGCGTTCACGAGAAGAGATGTTGTGAGAGATGTTGTGAAAAACGATGCGTAAGACTATCGGTTGCAACATGTGATTGCATACGATTGCGGATTGCGCGGAATAGGAAGTGAAACGGGAAGATGGAATGGGAAAGGAGTGCGCATGACTCGACTTGGCGATGTCCAACGAAGTGAGACGCGTCGTGAAACGCGCGCTTCACTGCTTACGGCGTTGCTGTGGTTCTCATCCGCCATCATCGTGTTCGCGATGCTTCTGCGCATGCTGCCGAACAGTCTCGATGGCAAACGGTACGTGCCTTTGATTGTCGCACTCATGCCTTGGCTTGGCTTGCTTTCCGTGATTATCGCAATTATTGCAACAGTTTTCGCACTGTCGGCAAACGAAAACTTTTAGTCGCGTTAAGCGTATTGTGCGTGATCATCCAGATTATTTGGCATTGGGGGTATGTCGTTCCGACCAATGATCGTGCCATACAACCTTCTGCAACAGTGCGTGTCATGACGTTCAATACGAAGCAAGGTTGTGCCGATGCGCAGCAAATCGTGCGAACAATCCAAAGCGAGCATGTTGAAATTCTTGCAATGCAGGAAGTTTCATCAGGATTATTAGATCGGTTGCATGATGCTGGAATTGAGGATTATCTTCCGTATTCCGTTTCCGCGCAACTCACTTGGCACGACAATGGCGGTGTGAACGTACTGTACAGTGCGCATCCTCTGCAGGAAACAACGCAGGATCTCATTCCTATTGAATCCAGTAGTATTCCTGCCGCGACAGTTGATTTCAATGGCAGAAAAGTACGATTTGGGTCGGTTCATCCGTTTTCTCCACGACCAAGCAATCAGGGATTATGGAATAAAAGTTTGGATTCCATAGCGCAATTACAGCATTACGATAATGGGGAATCGTATGTGCTGATGGGGGATTTTAATTCCACGTGGGATCATGCAAGCTTCAGATATTTGTTGGGCGATCGCTTTACGGATGCGGGGGAGAGTGCCGGCGAGGGATTGCATATGACGTATCCTTCGGTATTCCCTATCGCTGAAATCGACCATATCATCTACGACAAGGGTGTGTACGCCAGAAATTTGGAAACCAAGCGGATTCAAGGTTCCGACCACAAGGCATTATTGGCGACGTTGGAACTTCAGTAATGCTGCCGTCGCGGGTCATGCTTGAGTTGTAGCAATACTGGTTTGCAGGTCACGTTTAGGTTGCATCAGTTCTTGCGTTACCGGCAACAGTTGAGCAGTAATACCGCCGTTATTGCCCCGTTTTTGCTCCGTAGGTTTCATCGACTCCCCCTACTATTACACTGGGGAATCCGAAGTGCTTGCAAACAATTAGGGAGCGAAACGGAATATGAACGGCGCGTCTGATCAGCCTGAAGAATTCGGCGTCCAGCTGAGCAAGGCCGTCAGGAGGAGCCGCAGTCTAATGCCGATTCAACCTCCGACGCAACCGCCAGTCCAGAAGATTCCACTTCCAGCGCCCCGCATTCCCGCCGCGTGCGCCGCCGTATGAGCGCCGAGCATATTCGCCAAATCAAGCGCAAACGTCGCCGTCGCAAGATCCTAATCGGCGTACTCGTGATAGTCGCAGCCCTCGCCGTTTTCGCCGGCGCATTCGTATGGTCTGCGCTGCACGTGAAAAACGAGCTGCAGCAGGCGGTGTCGAGTGCTCAAGGCTTGCAGCAGACCATCTCCGAAGCGGACACGTCCAAGCTTGAGAAGCAGACAACCGCGTTCTCCGATCACGTAAGCAAGGCCTACAAGCAAACCTCTTCGCCGCTGTGGCAGGTGGCGTCGGTCGTGCCGTATGTGGGCGATGACATTTCCGCCGTACGCACACGGTGGCCGCCATGGAGAATATTTCGTCGCAGGCGTTGCCGCAACTGGTGAAAGTCGCCGAAAATGTTGATCTGAACAGTATTCACGTGGAAAACGGCACGATCGAAATTTCCGGATTGGAAGCGTCTCAGCAGCCGCTCCAAATCGCGGACGATACGATCGACAAGGCCACGCGGGAAGTGAAAACCGTGAAAACCCCGCATGTCGCGCAGATCGCGGACGCCCTGAAAACCGCGGAAACGTATTGCGAAAAACTTGACAGCATGGTGCATTCCTTGAATTCCATCGTGCAGGTGCTGCCAAGCATGTTGGGCACGGAAAGCCATGCGAATGATGCTCCGCGCAATTATCTGATCCTTGCGCAAACGAATGCGGAGGCGCGTCCTTCCGGCGGTCTTACGGGATCGCTCGGCCTGGTCACGGTGCAGGGTGGTCACGTGAGTTTGCAGCCGTTCGTTTCCGATTCGGAAATTCAGAATGCCGATGAGCCGGTTGTGGATTTGACCGCCGAGGAACGTTTGCTGTTCACCGACAAGCTTGGCAAGGATATTCGCGACGTGAATTTCACGCCTGATTTTCCGCGCACCGGCGAGATTGTGAGCGCCATGTGGAATCGCCAGTATGGCGTTGCGGTTGATGGTGTGATCGCCATTGATCCGCTGTTCCTGCAGAACATGCTGGCGGTGACCGGTGGCGTTGTCATGCCTGACGGTTCGACGTTGGATGGCACTAATACCGCCCAAACGTTGCTGCATGACGTGTATGCGCGCATGGCTCCGCAGGAGACGGACGAGTATTTCGCGGTTGCCGCGCAGGCCGCGTTCGACCATATCATGCAGAATGCGGGCGATTTCAAATCGTATGTCAAGGCGCTTTCCACGTCTGTTGAGCAGGGACATGTGATGGTGTGGAGCGCGCATGAGGATGAGCAGAATCTGATTGCCGATTCCGCTATTTCCGGCAAATTGATTACGGAAGGTGCGAAACCGCAGGTCGGCGTGTATATTTCCGACGAAACCGAGTCGAAAATGGACTGGTATTTGCATCGCGAAGTGACCACTGAATTCCAGAAGGTCGCGCGAAACGGCGCGAACCAGTATACGGTGCATATCAAGTTGCAGAACACCATAACGGCGGAAGAAGCGGCTTCCGAAGCTGACTATGTGACCGGTGCCGGAAATATCGTTCCGAAAGGCCAGATCAAGACGGCATTGTTCATTTACGCGCCTGCGAACGGTCGTTTGGTGGATTGGGAATTTCAGAATGCCGACGATTACAAGGGTGTGACTTTGCATAATGGCCTGACCGTGGGCGTGGGCGATGTGACCTTGCAGCCCGGCGAATCCTATGAGATCACCGTGCATGTGCAGTCCGCTCCAGATACGGATGAGCCGCTCACCCTCCGCCAGACCCCGCTGATCGAAGGCCGCTAGACAGTTCCGTAGGCAACCTAAGCAGCTAAGCAAGCGGCTCTAGACAAGCCATCTTGCAACAGGGGAGTATGGGGGAATATGTGGGTATATGCGCATGTAGCCTCACGTTCACGGAACGGACGCCAACTTTCATCCGTTCTTGCCGCGCGTTTCGCGGTATCGCGTCAAAAGCAAGTTTCCAATAGTCGTTTAACCGCAAAAGCGAGTTGGAGATCTACTCTGTTAACAGGGCTTATGATACTATCTCTTCATGGAGGGAAGTCCCCTTCTTTTCGGGTGAGGGTAGTTAGTAGAGGGAGGAGTCATGCAAGGCGGTTTCCGCAGCTCTGAGCAGGGTTCGGATCAAGTAGTGAGAACCCAGGAAATCCATATCGTCTCTTCTAACTCTCGTCACCAGGATCAGAAGCAGGAGCGACATCAGTCTCAAGACAACAGCCCTCAGTTTGAGCCGATGATGTTTTCGAACACGCCATTTTCCGTTGGTGAAGATGGAAAGCGCAAGGGCAGGCGGAATCAGGTTGTGCCCGCATGGCGTTATTCTTTTGTCGTCTGCTTGGTGATGGTCGATCTTGCGGTCATGCTGATTTCGCTATCCATCAGTCTTTGGGCCAACGATGCCGCATATAATGCCATCAAGGGGGCCATGCCGTTCTGGCTGTTCCTCATCTGCTTCAGCCTCATCTGGGTGTTGAGCCTCACTTTTGCCGGAACGTATCATCGTCATGTGATGGCGGAAGGCTACGAGCTGTATGCGAAAATCATCAACGCGTCGCTGCTCACCATCATCACTTACTGCTCGCTTGCTTTTATTTTCAATCTTTCCTTGCCGAGAACCGCGCTTATCGTCGCCCCGATCATTGCATTCTTCCTAGAAGTCATCGCCCGTTGGCAGATGCGTCAGTGGCAGCATCGCAGCGTCAGAAGGGCGCCTGTAAGTATAAGACCGTGGTGATTGGTTCTTCCGACGGTATCAATTGTGCGTTGCGCACCATGCGGGACTACTCCAATTTGGGGTATTCGCCGATTGCCGTGTGTCCGATCGAAGCTGACGACAATGAGAAAGACGCTTATGTGGTCACGTCGTTCGAGCCTGATCCTTCCATTGAAGGTGCCGACAAGCTGAAGGTGATTCCGTTCATGCCGCTTTCCCGCGTACGTGCGAAAGCTTGGGTGCGCAGGAAGTGTATGTTGCCGACGTGCTGTCCTGCGATTCCGAAATGCTGCGTGGCATTTCCCTTGCGGTCGAGTCGCTTGGCATGGAGCTTGCGTTGGCTGTTTCCTTGGCTGACGTGAGCGGCCACCGCCTGTACTTGCGTAATACGGCCGAACAGCCGGTATTGCTGGCAAGTTTGCCGCAGTATACGAATACGACGTACGTGATTAAACGCCTGCTGGATATCGTCGGTTCGGCTTTCGCGCTGCTGATTTCCTCGCCGCTGATGCTGGGCACGGCGATCGCCATCAAGCTTGATGACGGTGGTCCGATTTTCTTCTCGCAGCAGCGTATCGGTTTGCATGGCAAGCCATTTACCATGTATAAATTCCGTTCCATGGTCACCAATGCGGAAGAATTGAAGAAGAAACTTGCCGAAGAAAATGGACAGACCGATCGTTTCATCTTCAAAATGAAGGATGATCCGAGAATTACGAAGGTCGGTCGTTTTATTCGTAAGACTTCGTTGGATGAATTCCCACAGTTCTTCAACGTTTTGAAGGGCGACATGTCTTTGGTTGGTCCTCGCCCGGCTTTGCCGGAAGAGGTTGCCCGCTATGGTTCCCTTTATTCCGCGCGACTGCTGGTTAAGCCTGGTATTACCGGTCCGTGGCAGGTTTCCGGCCGTTCGGATCTTTCGCAGGAGCAGAGCGAATATTTGGACGTTTCCTATATCGAAAATTGGTCTATTGCAGGCGATCTTGCGATTCTCGCAAAAACCGTGCTCGTGGTCTTCCGCGGCACCGGATCTTACTAAATTCCGCAGTACTTTTCGCACGAATCGTCGTGCAAATCAGAGCGCTCCCTCCCGGAGCGCTCTTTTGCTTTCCCACGTGGTGCAGATGGGAAATGTGTTTTTGTGTGGTTGCGACCTCGCTTGTTTGATTGTGGGCTCGCTTGTTTCTTGATGGGAAACAATTATTCGTCATATGTATATTTTTGCAGTTATTGGGATACGTTTATTCGTGTGAGGAATATTGTGATACTCATGTGAAACAGTTTTAACTTATGTGATGAGGTTCACTATAACTAAAGATTGTCTTTTGATATATCTCATATGAGATTTGGATTTTCAAAATATGTAATTTGCTTTCCTTTGCGCATTGTGAGATAATTAATGCAGCATGGCGCCATGATTTCTGTAACGTCATCCCTTACCGCTGAGGGTGGTCCCACGCACTTCGGTGCGGATTGAAATATGCAATAGAACCTATAAAAGGAAATAATCATGCGTAGTCATGAGAAGCGGGTGAATGTGTGCCCGCGAACGCAAGGTAAGTATTTGGTTTCGGTGGTGCTGACCGCTGTTTTCGCGATCGCGTCGCTGTTTGGAACGCTGCTGTTCTCTGCAGATGCAGTTGCCGATGCCGCCGAATCTCAGGCGGTCGCGCAAGTGGGCAACGCAACCTACGCGAGCGTACAGGAGGCGATCGGTCGAACAACGTTGAAGAACACGACGGTCACATTGCTAGCCGACGTGACGGAAAGCGTCACGATTACGCCACCGAAAGGCGTACGAAACGTAACGTTTGACCTGAACGGGCATACGCTGCAAGCCACTGAATCCGGTGGAGCTGCTGGGTTTGCTACGATCACTGTGCCTGCGAACATGCAGCTCACCATTGTCGGCCCGGGAACGGTTGCGGGCGGAACACAGCCTGCAGTCGATTGCGTGGCGCATTGCGCGTGGAAAGTGGCATGTTCACTTCGGATGCAACGTTGATGCGGTTTGCCGAAACGAATGAGACTTCCGCGCAAGGCAGTTTTTCGGGCGGAACGTTCACCGCGCCGATGCTATTCAACTTACTGGATGACGCTAAAAACCTTGGTTATGTGACTGTTCGCGGTGGCGAATACCGGGGCATGATTCCAGCTGGACTGAACACGCTCGCCTTGTTGAGCGGCTCGTTCTCCGACTTGTCGAATCTTGCGCCGTACTTGGCTGACTCGCTTGGGCTGATTCCAGGCGGCACTAGCGGTGATGGTATGGGTGACGGAATGTTCCATGTCGGCGATCTGGCGATCTCCAGCAAACAGGCCTCGGTGGAATTGGACCCAGTGGACGGACTCCAACGGTTGAGCGCCGATGACCTACTAAAGCTGACGGAAACACAACTGAACGGCATCGCCGACTATCTTCTTGTGGTGGATAGTGACCAGTTGCAGGCGTTGAACGATCAGATCGATCGCGCAATGCAGGCGGTTGAGAAGAGGAAAGCCTTCGAAGCCGTGAGCCAGAACATCACCATCACCGCCGTGCGCAACACGTCGGATGATGACTTTACGGACGCAAACGCGGCCCGTTCTTCCGGAATGCCGAATGGAGCTTCCTCGCGTGGCAGTGCCAATGCGAGTGGGGGAGCAGGTATGCAATTGCGCACTTCCGACCACGATGGCATAAGCGCCCAAGTGACGGTAACCATCAAAGCCGTCGCCGAGCCAGAAGAGCCAGAAGAACCTGGCAAACCCAGCAATCCAGAAAAGCCAGAGAAGCCGGAAATGCCTCGCTCCGGATCCGCAGTCCAGGCGCTCGCCATCATCTCGCTGCTGCTGGTGATCGCTTCCGCAACCTGCACATACGCAACGGTCCATCTGCAGTCGTCGCGTCTGCACAACTAGTATTTTCCGTCCTTCTTTGAGCTGTGTGAACGCAAGCGTAAGTAATGCAGGTATGAAACCTTGCTTCCGATCATCGGGACCGATTTTTCAATCCGATGATCGGAAGCAAGGTTCAAGGTCAGCTCCTCGGTCTCAAAGTTTCCAATGGACTAAACACTGGTGGCTTGGTTCCGGGCTTTCTTTGAAGGACGACGTCGTCCATGGCGTACGGGTTCTCGGGTAGGCTCTGTTTTCAGTTCTAATTGCGTTTCTGACAGTTTGCCGGAATCGTACTGCTTGTTGAATTTTATATATTCCGATAGCAACAGTTTGATAGCGGCAAACTGGTCCAGAAGGTAGTCGCAGCCGCTCTGCGGGTCTTTGTACCACGCCGCGTGTTCATCGATTCGTCTCAGCACAGAGGCTGCTTGGTCTTCTGTGTATCGCCTCATTCCAGCACTCTTGACCAAATTGATATGAGATAGAAGGATGCAGGAAAGATCATGTATCAAAGGATCTGATTGCGCAAGATAAAGAGTCTTCTCCCTTACCGGGTTGTCTGTCGCGAGAAAAATAGGCATCAAACTATCCAAGACTTTTGTCTTTTTGATGGTGGCCGCTGGTGGGATAAGAAGACAATTATGATGCGAGGCCGCATTGCGTAAGAGCCTTACTCCGTAGAGCAAAGAATACGTCATATCATAAAACTTGCGATGCTCGAGAAAAGAACTGTAACAACGTATAAGACTATTCAGAGTGCAAGTCTCCCAGAACAGCCACACTGGTTTTTGATCCAGATACTTATTGATCATTCCTTCCGTATAAACCGATTTTTTGTAATCATCTTCTGGAACAAACGATCTGCCATGTTTGGCATAGTAGAGGTTTTGATCTTTTTCGTAGTCGGCAATTACTTGGTATCCGTCTTCTTGGACTCTTGAAATTAAGTTGTTGAATCGAATGCGCAACGCATGTTCTATATTGCCTGTCATGCGAAGAATCAACATTCTAAGCTTAAAATCGATAGTTGATATATCTTTAAGATAGGCAAAATCCAGCTTGCTGTAGTTGCCTTGTTGATCGCGTTTGAAGTTCTTGTCAAAGGCTTTGATTTTGAAGAAGTAAGTATTGTTTCGTAGGAAAGATTCTGCTTCCGCCTTGGAGCAGAGTTTGAATTCAACACCATGACTTTCTAAAAGATCGCACTGTTCTTTAGTGTTCAAGGCGATCCTATTTTTACTTGCCGATACGTTTGACGCCGATCGCATCGTTTGCGCTCCCTAAGAAAAAAAGTGGATAGCCATAACGACTATCCACTTTTGGAGGACCGCTTCACATTCATAAGAATCGGTCGAGTCGCTCCACGTACATGCAAGTGGACAATTTACATGAAGAAATCGTTTTTGACAAATCGACACGCCGTAATGGGTGCTTCTTTACTACTAAAACCATGCCTGCGCAAGTCACGTTAGTCGGACAAAATCCGAGTTGTGCAGGTGTAAAACGCGTCTTGTGCGGGCGGGCTGTGGGTGTCTGCACAAGTCACGTTTCACACTGCCGGACGGTCAGCCTGACGACTGGTTTACTTTTCAGTTTCGTCGTCGAACGTGATTTCAGCGTCGGCTTCCTGGTAAATCTTGATGTTAGTGTTCATGTCGATTTCTTCTACGATCCAGGGTTCGCTTTGCAGTTGGCATTGCATCTTGAATTCGTCGAAACGGTTACGTCCGTCCATGCCGCGTAACGTCACCACAATGCCGAAACGAAGACCATCTCCTGCGTTCTTTCCGACGTTGCCATTCTTGTCTACTGGAGGGTCGAAGCGTTCGGTTTTGCGGATTTTGAAACCCCAGTAAGGAATTCCGTGCGAAACACGCGGTCGGAAGCTGCGTTTTTCGATATCACTGACATGTTTCACATTGTCCCATTTGCGATACATTTTCCGAGCCGTATCTTCATAGGTTCGAGCGAAAGGATCTCCTTGTATGTTGTTGTCGAGTGAGTCGATACCGCTTGTCTTCATGCGTCCGAAGTGGAAATCAAGCTCGGTGTCGGTGTAATCCACGCCTTGCCTTTTATCGCATTTTGGAAAATAGCAAAGCGTGGCTCTGGCCATGTATGGGTATTTTCCATCTTTCATTGGCACGGGAATGTTGTAGTTGTATGTTTCGAAAGTGTCGATGGTTCCTTCCAAAACGAATCGTATTTCGTTAGAAGGGGTTTCCAGAATGTCTTCAATTCGGGTGGGGACAATACCATATCCAAGCTTGATATTGTCCGCGGAAATTGGCTCCCAGCCGGAAGCTGCGTCGATAATCAGTGCTTTGGCTGCTTCACGAGAAAGATGCATGACGTGGACCAGATATGCTAGTTTTCGTGTGATCCAAGGCGCGGCAAAGGAGGTTCCTCGTGTGGTCGCCACTCCTCCTGGAGACCACACAGCCATATCGCCGTAATTGTCTCCACCAAAGTAGGAGATATCTGGTTTCCGGAAGAAATGTAATACCGGTCCCTCTCTGGTATAGCTTGCGGGCTCTCTGAGTATGGAAGTCGCATTGACCACTAAAGCGTTGACGGAATCTGCCGGGGCGCCGATTCGTTTGGGGGTATCTGGGGAATCTTTAGAAGTCTTATTCGTCCCTGCACCACGAAGATAACGCCGTATTTCTCTTGAAGTTCATCCAGCATTGCGCCTTCGGGGGATATGGTGTTTTCGAGTGCTTCCTCTGTTGATCCGAGGCATAGGTTCATACGGTGATGTCTTGATTCGTTTCCACGATGTGCCGTATGGATTTAGAATGCTGAAAGAGCTATTTTTGCCATTTTTAGCGACCGCAAAATGACGTACGCGAAATCTGCCGCAACCGTCTTCCAGAGCAGGATTCAGGGCAGGGCCGTCCACAATGATG